>LSQX01008756.1_pt1 | contig 121169 bp, 113 predicted proteins | sample 654561 | NCBI WGS metagenome assembly LSQX01 (sample SAMN04489861, study PRJNA283612) | anaerobic digester metagenome | isolation source: 4 biogas reactors fed with cattle manure at either 37C or 55C with and... | place: Denmark: Kongens Lyngby | collected 2014
TTATATCATAGATGCAAAAAAAACAATAATCAATGCACTTTTATGTTAAAGTTATTATACATTCTGTGAAAGTTTTGATATAATATCTATCATATACAATGAATTTGAACATGTCCGGTAAATGAACTACAATAGAATTTTGTTTTACCGATAGTTTGCAACAAGCACAGCAAACAAAAAACCGTAAATCTTTGTGGATTGATCGGGTTGTCGAGACAACCCGTCATTATTTTTATACAAGAAGGGTTAGACGGACTTATCCATCATGTTCATGAAAGAGGGTAGTATGAGTAACAATGAAGACAAAGAATTAAATCATTTGCCTCCAGAAGAAGAAGAGTTTGTTCCCGTCTTTCAGTCAGCAACCGATCAAAATGCAAGTTCTGAAAAAGAAAAGATTCAAAAAGAGCAAACACCCTTATCATCTGCAGAAGAAATGGCTTTTAGACGCAGGGAAGCCATCCTGAACGAAGCATTGGAATCTTTAGAAAAAGCTTTAGAAATGTTGCGTTTAAAGGAAAAAGCTTTGGATAAAAGAGAGAAAATCCTTAAAGAAGAGTACGAAAAATTAATGGAAATCGAAGCGATTTATAAAAAAACAGAGTCTATAACGGCTGCATTTAGAAAAGTATTACCGGAGAATAACGAAGCGTCGCAAAGCGAAAGGAATGATCAAAATGAGTGAGCAAAAAGAACGATTGGGTCTAATTTTATTTTTAGACAGCTTTGCCTTAATACTTTCTACTTTCGCCGTCTATATGATTACGAACCAGATGAATCATCAACCCCTAATAGGGGATTTGGCCTTGGTTTTGATATACTATGTGGGTATCAAAATACTCATTTTAGCAATTGCAGATGTAACCGGAATCGGACGCAGCGTTTTGGTGGCCATCTTCTTTGCAATGTTGGCAAATGGTGTGGTCATTGTCGTTGAATTGTTTATGTCTATGGGCGTGGCCCGTCAGTTGATGTTGGTCATTGCTGTCGTCGATATTGTGCTCATCGCCCTGGTGCATACCGTCGTTAAAATGACTGCACCCGGCTATAAAGAGTCGAAAGAAAGAAGAAAATGGCTCGCCGATCAAGATCAAATGCAGGATAGAGACCACGACCGATTGTTGGACAACTTGGTTTCCGAAAAAACGTTGGAGGACGAAACGGTCGATCCGGAGACAGCTTACGAAGAGAGTAAGGTGGATTTGGAGCCGTTAGTCTTAACAAAAGAAGACCCCGTAGCGGCTACCGGTCCGGTAATAATGGACACCCAAAGCCAAGAGGAAAGAGCGGAAGATACATCCTTAGAAGACGAAGAACCAGTTGCAACTCAAGAGGTCTTCGTTCCGGAAGCAGTTGCAGCAGAAGCGGATGCGTCTGAGGATGTGGAATCAAGCGAAACTGAAAAAAGCACTGAGTATTTTGATCATGAACTCTACGATGATCTCGGTGTGACCGACGAAATCTTAACGGATCTGGTTACAGAACAACTTGAAAAACAAGATAGTGAAGAAGCGATTCCTGAAGAAAGTATAACAGTTTCTGAAGACCTTGAAGCAGGCGATACGCCTCATCACGAAGCGACGATGGAAGAGGCCGAAACCATCATTGAACCCGATCAGGTGTCGACCAGCGAAACGGCCCATATTACACCTGTTGACATAAGTGAAGAAGAGCCCGAAAGCTCAGCCGACGAAGTTGTCGAGAAGACGGTTTCCGAAGAAAAAGAAGCCATTGGGGAAATTGAATACAGTGCAGAGGATACCAAACCTGTTGATAGCATTGCCTTGATGACCAAAAGTCATCATTTAGAAACGAACTTGGACTATATGCGCCGTTCCAGCAAACAAACGGAAGCTGAAGAATTGCTCAATGCCGTCCATAGTTTCTCTAAAGAATTAGATTCTTTAGAGGTCAGCTATTCCGACGAAGAGCTGAGCAAAACCGGCAACAATATTCGAGAAAAACTCAAGATGATTGTGGACAAACAATATGTTTTAGACGAAGTTATGGATGATTTGACGCATTTGTCGCAACAAATTAACATGCGAATCGACGATTTAGATCGCATAGAAAATGAATTGAAACGTCGAGCAGATGTACTTCAGAAACGAGAGAATGCTTTAGATGAAATTGAAAAACCCGTTGCAGAAGAAATTCCTTTTGTGTTGGAACCAGACGAAATTCTCGTAGAATTGGACGGCGCAACGGTGATCATCAACAAGGACGACTATGCCTTGCTTATGAAAAACATGGAAGGTGAAGAGAACAAAGCTTAATATTGAACAAAAGGCATTCCTGTAACTGGATTGCATTTTGTTGGATAGCAAACTTTTCAATAAGGAGGAAAAAATGAAAAGAATAACGAAAATAGGGGTTGTATTATTGACAATTTTAATGGTTGTCAGCTTAGCAGCATGTGGTGGCGGATCCGCTTCCAATGATAAGGACAGTGCTGCAGGAGATGGCGAAACCATTATCGTCGCCACAGATACCACATTTGCACCTTTTGAATTTGAAAACGATGATGGCGAATTTGTCGGAATCGATATGGATTTATTAAAAGCCATAGCTGAAGATCAAGACATTCAATACGAAGTTAAAGTACTTGGATTTAATGCTGCTCTTCAAGCTTTGGAATCAGGACAAGCAGATGCTGTTATGGCGGGTATGAGTATTACGGAAGAAAGAAAAAATAAATTTGATTTCTCCGATCCGTACTTTGATTCCGGCGTCGGCATGGCTGTCAGCAAAGACAACGAAGACATCAAGTCTTATGAAGATTTAAATGGTCAAACAGTTGCAGTAAAAACCGGCACCGAAGGAGCCGCTTTTGCAGAATCTATTGCTGAACAATACGGCTTTGAAATGACGACCTACGAGGACTCCGCAAACATGTACGAATCCGTTAAATCCGGTCATTCTGTTGCTTGTTTTGAAGATTATCCGGTTTTAGGTTATGCCATAACCCAAGGTCAACCCTTAAAGATGATTGGTGAATTGGAAGCCGGTAACTCCTATGGTGTCGGTGTTCGTAAAGGCGAAAACGAAGAATTCCTAAAAAAATTCAATGCCGGACTTAAAAACTTAAAAGAAAGTGGCAAGTACGACGAAATTTTAGACACTTATATCACCAAATAACAGAACACAGGATTTTTAAGAGGAGGTACCAATGGGTTTTTTCGAACTCTTCATGCAATCTCTTCCTCGTTTAGTACAAGGTATTTGGATTACCCTGCAAGCAACCCTAATATCGCTCCTAGTCGGAACGGTATTAGGGATCATTTTCGGTTTGTTTTCGGTATCCAAGGTTGGATTTTTGCGAGGACTCAATCGAGTTTATGTGGACATCATTAGAGGAACACCTTTAATCGTCCAAGCGTTTTTCATTTATTTCGGTATACCGAATTTAACGGGTATTCGTTTTGAATCCTTTACAGCGGGGACCATTACTTTAACATTAAATGCCGGCGCTTATATCGCAGAAATTGTACGTGGAGGAATTCAAGCCGTCAATGTAGGACAAATGGAGGCAGCCAGAAGTTTAGGGATGCCCAGGCGCATGGCGATGCGTAAAGTCATTTTGCCCCAAGCTGTCAGAACAATGATTCCGGCACTGATCAATCAATTCATCATCACTTTAAAAGACTCGTCGATTCTTTCAGTTATCGGCATGCCGGAGCTCACTCAAAAAGGCAAGTTGATCATTGCAAATAACTTTAGATCGGCAGAAATTTGGATGATTGTTGGCGCTATGTACTTTATCGTCATCATGGTGTTGACCCAAGTATCCAAAGTGATTGAAAGGAATTTAGAGTATGGTAAAAGTTGAGGTCAAGGACTTAAGAAAAAATTTTGGAACCTTAGAGGTTCTCAAAAAAATAGACCTAGAAGTCAACGAAGGCGAAGTGATCTGCATTATCGGACCCTCCGGTTCCGGTAAAAGCACGATGCTGCGCTGTATCAATGCTTTAGAAAAGGCAACCAGCGGTACGATTATCGTCGATGGCAATGAGATCACCGATGAAAAAGGGGATATCAACCTTTATAGACGCAATATCGGCATGGTCTTTCAACAATTTAATTTGTTTCCCCACAAAAGTGTTTTGCAAAACATTACCATGGCACCGGTATCTTTAAAAGTTGAAACTAAGCAGGAAGCGGAAGCAACTGCAAGAAAGCTTTTGAAAAGCGTTGGTATGCTAGATAAAATCGATGCTTTCCCACATCAATTATCCGGAGGGCAGCAACAAAGAGTTGCCATTGCCAGAGCATTGGCAATGCAACCGGATGTTATGTTATTTGATGAACCGACTTCTGCTTTAGATCCGGAAATGGTTGGGGAAGTTCTAAATGTTATGAAACAACTGGCCTTTGATGGCATGACCATGATTGTCGTCACCCACGAAATGGGCTTTGCCCGAGAGGTTGCGGATCGTGTTATTTTTATAGATGACGGCTATATCGTTGAGCAAGGTCCACCGGATCAATTGTTTAACAATCCTCAAAATGAGAGAACGATTAACTTTTTAAATATGGTTCTATGACAGCCATATCGAAAGCAAAAGGGTACCATAAGAGACTTTGTTCTCATATGGTATTTTTTTACGCATCGGTATAAAATGAATTAAAAAAACACCCTATATTGTACATGCGTGTCGACGTACGATATGGGGTGTTGTTATTTGTAAGCTTTTAGATGGTTAATCTGTTTGCAAATGTTTAATTTGAGACAACTTAACGCCTTGGGTATGCTCGATGGGTTCCCAAGTTTTGATTGGTCTGTAAAAACACAAAACATTGATGAAAATCCATGAGAATAAGAAAAACCAAAAGCTGAAGAAACTGCGAAGATTAACTTGCTTCAGTTGATGCCCCTCCAACTTAACCACCATGACGGAAAACAAAATAGATGTGCTGACTCCAAGAACCAGCATTAGTATGGCAAAGGTTAAAGACGACGACCATACTTGAGTATTGACATAGATCATCCCCAAGATGACAAAGCTGAATATGGTATATAGAAAGGTAGCGACTTGTACAAAAGGGGCTGCCAAATATAAGATCATATCCAAGGATGTCCACTGTTTTGTATCTTTATAATTCTCCCATAAAATAGGGGCATAGTGGGCAAAGCATTGAATGGTTCCCGTAGACCAACGCTTTCTTTGTTTCCAAGAGGTTTCAAATGCTATGGGGTGTTCGTCAAAGGTAATTGCCTCCGGCACCCATGCTACGCGGCGGCCTTTAATGATATTTTGAGTCGTAAACTCGATATCTTCCGTTAAGGTAAAGGTTCTAAAACCACCATCTGCCAATACTTCTCTGGATACCATGAATCCGGTTCCGTTTAGAGCTGCGGACCAGCCCATACTGTGACGAGCAAGGTTTAAAAAACGATTTAAGGTCCAATAAAAGATGGACTGACAGCCGGATATCCAAGACCCTGCAGGGTTTTTAGAATCGCGATAGCCTTGGGCAATGGTTTCTCCTTCACATAAAGCGTTGTTCATTGCGCTCATAAAGCCGGGTTCTACCAAATTGTCCGCATCAAAGACACAAAAGGCGTCGTAGTGGTCGTTCTCTTCGAAGATATAATCGAAGAATTGCTCCAAAGCATCCCCTTTGGATTTAACCGGCTTGGTACAAGTGAATATCTTTGCACCGGCAGCTCTCGCTGCTGTCTCGGTATCGTCCGTACAATTATTGGGTATCACGAAGATATCCAATAACGACTGGGGGTACTGCTGTTTTTTAAGGGTTTCCACCAGATGTGCGATGACTTGTTCTTCGTTTCGTGCAGCTATGACCGCAGCCAGTCTTTTTTGTGGTGGGTGTTGTGGGTATCGGTTGTGGCGTCGGTATCCCAACAAACCGATAAATAAATAATAGATGCCGTATAAAAAAAACGGCACTCCCGTTAAAAAGACGATTGCTAATATTGTATTGATCAAAGCATTCTCCTCAAATTTATTTTCATTCTTTTCTATATCTTTCCGTTTTCGTACATTTAGCCATCACATTCTAGCACCAAAAAACAGGGCTTTCAATTAAAACAGGGAAAGAATCATAAAACGTTAAGAAATTTTAAGGTTAAATCAAGGTTGGATTTCCGTTTGCCTTTAAAGTTTTTATCGGAAGCATCAAGATGGTCCTAGGTCTATTTATCGTGGGATAAGGCACCAATTCGATTTATAAAACAATTGTCATTAAAACTTCTTAATTGAAAGATAGGGGTACTAATGCTATAATGATGAATAATTTAGTGAACTGAAGTGTAAAATAGGCCAGCAATATTGACTGTTCGGCCTTTGATATAAGCAAACTTGGAGACGTTATGAAGAATTTGTTGGAGATTAAAGACTTAAGTGTATCTTTCGGTATAGATGAGCAGAATCAAACAAAGGTCATAGAGCATTTGTATTTGACTGTTGAAAAAGGTGAATCCCTTGGGATTGTCGGAGAAAGCGGCAGTGGCAAAAGTGTGACCTCTTTGTCCATCATGGGCCTGCTGCCAAAGGATAGATCTCAAGTGAAGGGAAATATTTTTTTTGATGATAAAGATTTAATCACGCTTTCAGAAAGAGATATGCAGCAAATTAGAGGGAATCGCATCTCTATGATTTTTCAGGAACCCATGACCAGTTTAAATCCGACCAAAACCTGTGGTGCGCAAATTATGGAGCCCATGTTGCTCCACGATCGCCTCAGTAAACAGGAAGCCAAACATAGAGCGATAGAATTGTTGGATTTTTGCGGCATTCCTTTACCGGAACAGCGTTTTAACGAATATCCTCATCAAATGTCCGGTGGAATGCGTCAAAGAGTGATGATTGCCATCGCTTTGGCATGTAACCCCGATTTATTGATTGCAGATGAACCGACGACCGCATTGGATGTGACCATTCAAGCACAGATTCTCGATTTGTTAAAGAGAATGAAACGTCAATTAAATATGAGTATTATGATGATTACCCACGATCTCGGAATCGTATATGATATATGTGAACGGGTTGTCATCATGTATACAGGTCAAATAATGGAGGAGGGGAGCACGGACGATGTTTTTAAAAATCCTCTACATCCCTATACCCAAGGTCTTATCGACGCGATACCGTCCCCGGAAAGCAATAGAGAGCTTCAGCTAAAAACCATAGAGGGTACTGTACCCGATAGCAATAAAATGCCAAAGGGCTGTCGTTTTCACCCGAGGTGTTCTAAAGCCTTTGAACGCTGTAACCAAGAGGTTCCGCAATTGATCTCTTGTGGGGACAACAGGCAAGTGCGTTGCTTTCTATATGATAACGGAGTGTCTAAACATGTCTAAACCCTATAAAAATTTGTTATCTCTTCAATCGGTATCCAAACATTTTGATATCAAGTTGGTCAACGGTAAAAAGGCTGTTCTTAAAGCCGTTAATGGCGTAACGTTTAATATCCGAGAAGGCGAAACCTTTGGTATTGTTGGAGAAAGCGGTTGTGGAAAATCTACCCTTGGTAGACTGCTGTTGGGACTTTACGATTTAACAGATGGAACCATCAGCTATCAAGGTAAAGCCTTAAAAGATTTTAATCGCAACGAAATGAAACAATTCCGAAGGGAAAGTCAAATGATATTCCAAGACCCTTCCGGAAGTTTAAATCCCAGACGCACGATCAAAGAAATTTTGAAAGAACCGTTTAAGGTGCATCGGATGTTCTCCGAAGAAGAGAGACAGGAAAAAATCGACTATTTGTGCGAAATGGTTGGTATCTCAAAACAGTACTACGACCGTTATCCCCATGAAATGTCCGGTGGACAAAAGCAGCGTATCGGTATTGCCCGAGCCTTGGCATTAAAACCAAAATTTATCGTGTGCGATGAACCGGTTTCAGCATTGGATGTTTCCATACAGGCACAAGTCATCAACCTGTTAAAGGCGTTGCAAGAAAAATTTGAACTTACCTATATTTTCATCTCTCACAACTTATCGGTTGTGAAATACGTCAGCGATCGCATTGCGGTGATGTATCTAGGAAAATTTGTAGAATTGGCACCGGCAGAAAAATTGTACCAAAAGCCCTTGCATCCTTATACGGAAGCATTGATTTCGTCGATACCTCAAGTTGGGGACAGCGTAAAACGGGATAAAATTGTTTTAGAAGGGGATTTGCCCAGCCCTGTTCATCAACCAACTGGGTGCAAATTTCATACGCGCTGTCCAAAAATCATGCCAATATGTAAGGATAAAGAGCCAATACTAACGGAAATGGAAGAAAAGCATTTTGTTGCTTGCCACCTTTATCATAAGGTGTAAGTATATATGTAGAAAAGGAGTACGAAATGAAAAAGAAATTATCAATATTTCTAGTGGTGCTATTGATCGCCGTCACTCTAGCCGGTTGCGGAGGCAGTAGTGGAAGAGACGATGCCGACAAAACGGCAACAGACAGTGCTGACGGCAAAAAAACAGTGGTGATCGGTGCACAAACCGACTTGGTAACCTTGGACCCGGGCCATATGTACGAGCCCTATGCCAATATGTTTGCCTATGCAGCATATGACAACTTGTACACAGTAAAAAGTGAAACCTTAGGTGAGTACGAACCGTCCGTTGCTACGGGTTATACCCTAGACGATTCGAAAACCCAATACACTTTTACACTTAGAGATGATGTGGTTTTTGCCTCCGGCAACCCGTTAACTTCTAAAGATGTAGTTTGGAGTTACAACCGCGTTTTGAACATGCCGGAAAGCAATGCTCATGTCAACATGAAAAATGTTAAAAAAGTAGAAGCACCGGACGATTACACCGTGGTCATTACCTTAGCTGAGCCGGAAGCATCGTTTTTGAACAAGATTACTTCCAATGCATACGCTATTGTTGATAGCGAAGTGGTCAAAGAGCAGGGCGGCTCCGATACAGGGGGAGATACGGCAAAAACCTATTTAGACGGTACCTCTGCCGGCTCCGGACCCTTTATCATCAAAGAATGGACGCCTAAGGAAAGAGTTGTTATGGAAAGAAATCCCAGCTATTGGGGTACACCTTCGGAGATCGATCAAATCATCGTTCAAGAAATGACCTCTGTCGACTCTCAAATTACAGCTCTCAAAAATGGAGAAATCGACATTGCCTTGAGTTTAAACCAGGAGACAGCCAAACAATTAGAAGGTATAGAGAATGTAACGATTAAACAAGGGGAAACCGCTTTGATGACCTTCTTGGTGATGAGCCGAGATACCGCTTTATCGGAAAAAATGGCAAACCCGAAAGTACAAGAGGCCGTTCGCTATGCGTTGGATTACCCCGCATACTTAACCATGGCAGGTGAAGGTGCCAGTATACCTTTAAATATTGTTCAAAACGGGTTTGTAGGTGCCTTGGAAAGAGATGAAAATTTTAGAGATTTAGACAAAGCAAAGGCGTTGATGCAAGAGGCTGGTTATGAAGACGGCTTTAATATTATTCTGACCTGTGCCAACAACAATTCTGAAGGTCTGGAATGGACAACCATTGCACAAAAAGTCAAAGAAGATTTAGCAGAAATCGATATTGATGTCAGTATTGAAACCCTAGAAGCAACTCTGGTATATGAAAAAATGAGAAATGCGGAGATGGCCTTTTACCTGATGTTCTGGAGTCCGGATTATTATGACATCAATAACCAATTTGCATTTTTGCCGGGATTGGGTGAAAACGGAACAATTTATGGCAATCGTGCACACTGGGATGTCACGGCGGATAATCAGGAATTGGTAGACTTGGGTAGTAAAATATACGTAGAAGACGATGCCAATGCAAGAGCTGCTTTATCTGAAGACTTGCAAAGAGCATACGAAAAGGACAGCCCAATTGCTACTTTATTGCAACATACCAAGACGATCGCTTATAATTCCGAGCGACTGGCCAATTGTCCCTATAACGACTTGTGTAAAATAGAACTACACCATCTGAAATTAAAATAAGACTCGAAAACATTCGAGAACAAAATTGTTTTAGATAGACAAACCTTATCATTTAAACTAAGGGCTCAGCGAATGTGCTGAGCCCTATCATTCACAAAAGGAGGGATGAGAGTAATGTTACGCTATATTCTAAGACGCCTCTCCCTATTAGTCATAACACTTTTTGGCGTATCCTTAATGGTATTTTTAATATCGCATTTAGTGCCATCCAACCCCGTTGCAGCGAACTTGAGCCAGTCGGCCATGAGTGATCCGCAAATAGTCGCTGCTTATGAGGCAAAATGGGGTCTTGACAAGCCCTTATATGAGCAGTACTTGATTTATTTGAAGAACCTCATGCAAGGCGATTTAGGCATTTCTATTCGCACCGGTAGGCCAATTATGGATGAATTGAAACAATACTTCCCGGCTACCTTAGAACTGTCAATTTTTGCGATGATCATCGCGTTGATACTCGGCATATTATTTGGAATTTTATCTGCATTGTATCGCAACAAACCTTTAGACCAAATTTTGCGCGCTGTTTCTGTCAGCGGCGTCTCTTTACCCAGCTTTTGGTTCGCCCTGGTTGTGATGTCCATATTTTCTAAAAACATTGGGTGGTTTCCTAGCAGTGGTCGTATCGATCCAAGGGTTTTTAGCCCTTCCGGTGGAACGGGTCTGTACGTATTGGACGCTGTTTTATGGGGAGATTTTCTAATGCTGAAAGATGCCCTAGCCCATGTGATACTGCCGGCAATGGTCTTGGGTTTTTTTACAATGGGTTTAATTACTCGACAGACGAGAAGCAACTTGCTAGAAGTGTTGAGTAAGGATTATATTAGAACTGCCAGATCCAAAGGGATGAGTGAAAGTCGCGTTATCAAAAACCATGCATTAAACAACGCCTTGATACCGGTGGTCACCGTTGCCGGTATGGGTTTTTCGAATTTACTGGGAGGCATGGTATTTGTCGAAACGATCTTTTCATGGCCAGGTATCGGCCAATACGCATACTTAGCAGCGACAAATTTGGACTTTCCGGCTATCTGTGGTGTATCGCTTCTGATTGCGACGACTTATATGGTCATCAACCTATTAATTGATATGCTCTACGGGGTCATTGATCCACGTATACGTTATCAGTAAGGAGATCAAAATGCTGCAGTATATACTACACGAAAAAAACACGATGTTAAAAATTGGATTTATCATTTGCTTATTGTGGATCTTAATTGCAATTTTTGCTTCGTTCATCAGTCCGTTTGATCCCGTTAAAGACCAAAATATGGCGATGCGTTTTCAGCCTCCGGGCAAAGATCATTTTTTTGGAACTGATAGTTTAGGAAGAGATGTTTTCAGTAGAGTGCTATACGGAAGTCGCTTGTCTTTAGCGGCAGGTATGGTGACGGTAATCATTTCTTTGTTTGTCGGTATCATTATAGGTGGGACCGCCGGTTACGTAGGGGGATGGGCGGATGAAATCCTCATGCGCTTGTCTGAGATGATCCAATCTTTTCCACCTTTAATTTTAGCCATGGTCATTGCCGCGGCCTTGGGCCCAAATATTTACAACTCTGTATTGGCGATGTCCATGATCTGGTGGCCAAACTACGCAAGGCTTACGCGATCGGTCGTCATTTCCATCAAAGAGAGCGACTACGTAACAGCTGCCCGCCTTATGGGTGCCGGGCATTTGCGTATTTTATTCGCTGAAATACTACCCAATTGTTTTGGTTCCCTCATCGTCATGGCAACCTTAGACTTGGGAAATGCCATCTTGGTCTTTTCCGGTTTAAGTTTTTTAGGTCTAGGTGTTCAACCGCCCGTAGCGGAATGGGGCGCCATGGTATCCGACGGTGTGACAACCTTTAATTATTGGTGGATATCTACTTTTCCAGGATTGGCAATTTTTTCCGTAGCCATCGGCGCCAACTTTATTGGCGATGGCTTAAGGGATTATTTGGACCCTCAATATCGTTAAAGATGTATTTTAATCAAATCATTTGAGAATCAATATTTAGCAGAAGTCAAAAAGAGAGTTTCCCCCCAAACTCTCTTTTTGCATGTTAAAAGAAACCAATCATTCATATTTATGAATCTTAAACTTCAAGAGTTCTTAATTATTTTATACAGTCTTTATGCTATAATCGCATAAACTATACTGAGAGGAATGAAAAATGAAGAAAAAATTAGGGTGCTTCTTATTAGCAGTCTTGTTGATATTAAGCCCGATAACAGTGCTGGCCGATGCAGTGGTCGGCGATACGATTGTGGTTTTAGGAGCGGATTTAACCGACGAAGAACGAGGACAAATGTTGCAACAATTCAAAGCGTCGGATCAAGCACAAATCGTTGAAGTAACCAATGCAGAGGAACACCAGTATTTAGACGGTGTCATACCTCAAGCGCAGATCGGCTCCATAGCCATCTCATCTGTGAGCATCACTTACACGTCTAAGGATTCCGGATTAAATGTCAAGGTGAGTAAAAACATCAACTATATCAGTAAAGACACCTACACCAACGCTTTGATGACAGCCGGTGTGAAGGATGCGGACATCATTGTATCTTCACCCTTCGAGGTTTCCGGAACAGCAGCCTTAACCGGTATCATGAAAGCTTACGAAATATCCACCGGCGAGCCCATTTCTGACGAGGTTAAGAAGGTTGCCAACGAAGAAATGATTACCACTCAAGAATTGGCAGATGAAATAGGCGACGAAAAAGCCAGCGATGTGATCAATGCAATAAAAAAAGAAATTGCGGAGAAAAAACCGCAAACAACCGAAGAAATTCAAAACATTATCAACAACATCAATAACAATTACAACATCAACTTAACTCCCGAACAATCCCAGCAATTATTAAACTTGTTCGATAAAATGAAAGATGCTAATATTAATTGGGACGAATTATCCAATCAATTACAAAAATATTCCGATAAGGCAGGTGCGTTTTTAGCATCTCCCGAAGGAAAAAGCTTCTTGCAAAATATAAAGGATGTTTTTTCTGCTTTTATCGATTGGATTTCAAGTCTGTTTTAAGTGAAGAGGAAAATATGGATCAAGAACGATATAAAACGATTTTAGATGCATTTCTTGGAGATGACCATCTGATGGCTGAGTTGAATCAATGTACTTCATTGGAAGAAGGTCATGCTGTGGTAGCACGAAAAGTTGAAGATTTAACCTTAGAAGAATTTGTTGAAGCCATGCAAATTTTAAAAAGTGTCATGATGTCTCAAAATCAAGGCTAAAAAGCGTTAAAAGAAATACGGTATTTTTGTCAAGGCAAAACTCATTCAACGAGTTTTGCCTTGATGTTCTGAAAACAAAAAAGCTAAGAAAGTAAATAAACATGAAAGAATGGGTTCAAAAAGAAAATTTACCCCGCCATATTGCTATGATTATGGACGGCAATGGACGATGGGCTAAAAGAAAACGACGCCCCCGCTTATTTGGTCATAGAGCCGGGGTAGAAACCTTTAAAAAAATAGTGCGCATTTGTTCCGATATGGGCATACAGGTGCTCACTGTTTACGCCTTTTCTACAGAGAATTGGAAAAGAAGTGAAGAAGAAGTGTCTGGGCTCATGAGCTTAGCCCTCACTTATTTAAAAAAATATGTGGCTGAACTTCATGAAAACAATGTGGTTTTAAAAATCATCGGCGATATTTCCAAACTCAATGCCACATTACAGAAAGAGATTCTTCGATCGGAAGCCATGACAGCGCAAAACACCGGAATGATTTTACAGATTGCCCTTAATTACGGCGGAAGAGAAGAACTGATCAACGCAGTTAAAAATATGATGCTGGATGGATTAAAAGGATCGGAAATTACTGAGAAAACCCTCAATGGGTATCTCTATACGAAGAATGTTCCGGATCCGGATATGATGATCCGAACAGGTGGGGAAAAACGCTTAAGTAATTTTCTATTATGGCAAAATGCTTATACGGAATTTTTTTTCACCGAAACTTTGTGGCCGGATTTTTCTAAAAAAGAATTGGAAGAGATGATAGAGGCCTACACACAAAGAGAACGGCGTTACGGCGGTATTCAATAAGGAGGACCTATGGCAAAGAGAATCATCACGGCAATTGTGGGGATACCGGTTCTATTCGGTGCCTTTTATTTAGGTGGTTATTTTTCTCTAGCAGTCTGTGCATTTTTAATTAGTTTCGGACTGATTGAATACACCCAAGCTGTCAATCATTTGATGGAAGACACACCGATCCAACCACTTGTCATGGTGGCGATGGGGTGGATTATTTTAATGTTTGCGAAATTCGATTATTACTCCTTGATGACGATCTTTATGGCATTATTTTTAACGACGATGATCGCAGAGGTGCTGTTGTATCAAAAGCGATCCATTGCTCGTCCGGCTTTAGTGCTCTTCGGTTTATTTTATATACCGACCTTACTTTCTTTGTTGATTGTCTTTGAAACCTTGGACAAAGGGCAATATTATTTTTGGTTGGTTTTCGTCATTTGTTATACAACGGATACGGCTGCCTATTTTATCGGAAAAAAATTTGGAAAAAGAAAATTGGCGCAAAGCATCAGTCCAAATAAAACCGTAGCCGGTGCCATCGGTGGCATCGTTTTTTGCGCCCTATTCACCATTTTATATGGACTAATACTCAACCGTTATTTTCAAGTCACCTTACCTTGGGGTGTTTATCTGGCAGTGGGAATCATAGGTTCGCTCATTGCCCAGATGGGGGATTTATTAGCCTCTTTACTAAAGCGCGAAGCCAATATTAAGGATTACGGTTATATTATTTATGGACATGGAGGGGTTCTGGATCGCTTCGATAGTATCATTGCGGTGCTACCCTTTTTATACATCGTTTATGTGCTGACCAATGGTTGGGCATAGGAGGTCATGATGGCGGTTCTCTTAACCTTAGCGATACTCTCTATTCTTGTCATCGTGCACGAATGGGGACACTATATCGTTTCAAAAAAAATTGGGGTAGCAGTAGAAGAGTTTTCAATTGGATTGGGTCCAACCTTATACACCAACCAAGGTAAAGAGACCCTGTTCTCAATACGCGCTTTACCCATCGGTGGTTTTTGTCGCCTTCGAGGCGAGGCGGAGGATACGGAAGAACAGGCATCCTTCGACTCGAAGGATCCAACCGCTTTTGTCAACCGCACAAAATTAGAGCGTTTTTTAATACTGCTGGCGGGTTCCGGAATGAATTTTATTTTTGGAATAATTTGCCTGACGATTTTAGGTATTTATAAGGATCGCGCCTTGGTAAGCGGTGTTCAATACGGGTTAACCGTAGCTGTTCATATTGTCGTAACGACTTTTCAAGGGTTAGCCATGCTCATTACCGGTACTGCAGGCTTAAACGATGTGGCGGGACCTATCGGCATGGTACAGCTTGTTTCTGAAGTTACAACCTATGGGTGGCCCAACACCGTATTCTTTATGGCCTTGCTCTCCATTAACTTGGGTATCTTAAATTTATTCCCTTTCCCGGCCTTGGATGGTGGTCAAATTTTAATCATCGCCATAGAAAAGATTATCGGAAAAGACTTGCCTCAGGACAAGGTTGGCTATATCAATTTAATCGGTATGCTGCTGTTACTGAGTTTGGCAGTCCTTGTAGCGATCAACGATATTAGACGGATGATGGGTTAAACCCTTGCTTGGGAAGAACGTGCACGTGAGAGAAGAAAATGAGAAAACCTACAAAATTAGTACAAATTGGTAAAATGAGCATCGGTGCCAATCAACCCATCGCTATTCAGTCCATGACCAACGTACCCACTGCTCATGTAGCAGAAACCGTAAATCAAATCAAACAATTGACAACAGCAGGTTGCGATATCGTACGCGTTGCCGTACCCAATCGAGAAGCGGCATCTGCCATTCAAGACATTGTTTCCCAAATAGAAATTCCCATTGTAGGGGATATTCATTTTGATTATCGCTTGGCCATTGAAGCTATGAAAAACGGCGTGGATAAAATACGCATTAATCCCGGCAATATCGGCTCTCAACGCAAAGTGGAGGAAGTTGTTGCGGTTGCAAAGGATCGAAATATCCCGATACGTATCGGCATTAACAGCGGATCCTTAGAAAAGGACATCTTAGAAAAATATGGCAAGCCCTCCGCTGAAGCCATGATAGAAAGTGCTCAAAGACACATCGCTTATTTGGAAGCCTGCAATTATGACAACATTGTCATTTCTTTAAAGGCCTCTTCCGTGATGCGAACCATCAAAGCTTACGAATTGTTTTCCAACCTTTACGACTATCCTCTGCATTTAGGAGTTACAGAAGCAGGGTTACCCCGGACCGCTACGGTTAAATCGGCATTGGGAATGGGTGCCTTATTGCTACAGGGTATCGGCGACACTCTGCGCGTATCGATTACAGGTAACCCCTTAGAAGAAATTTACGTTGCCAGCGATATTTTACAAGCTCTATGCTTGGAAAATCCAAATAAACCCAAAATACAATTCATCTCTTGCCCCACTTGTGGGCGCACGGAAATCGATTTAGAGGGCATCGCACAGACCATTTATGATAGAATCAAGGACATTCGAAAACCCTTAACGGTTGCTGTCATGGGCTGCGTTGTCAACGGACCTGGAGAGGCTAGGGAAGCGGACATTGGCGTAGCCGGTGGCAAAGATAAAGGCGTTATTTTTAAAAAAGGTGAAATTGTGGGCACCGTCGCGGCGGATAAAATTGTTGACACCATTGTAGAAGAAGTGTTGCATTACGAGGATACCGATGAACAACCTGTCTAAAAGAAGAAAAGCTTTCCGTCATGTTCTAGAAGAACACCGACTTCAGTTGGACTATATCAACTATAAAGACAATGGAAATTGTATGGAAATAGCTGTCAAAACTTACGAGAACAGCACACATCAAAAGATCGAAAAAGCTTTTGAATCCATTTTCGATTATATCGACGATTTGCAATTAGTCATCTCAGCAGAAGAACCTGTAGCAGCGAACTTCACCCGAGAAAAAATCGAGGAATTGCAAAGTCGGACCAGTGAGACAGAGTGTAAAATTCAAAATGAAATGCTTGCGGAAAAAATGGCAAGCATTCAAGCCAGCATCATCAAACAACAAAAAACAACAAAAAGTCGAGGTTTTTCCCATCATGCCGGTGGTACACTTTATGGTAAAATTGTGCTTTCAGAGACTAAAAGTTTGGGCGATATCATTTACAAAGAAGGAATAACGGCTCAAGAATCGAAAGTTAGAGTTGCGGGTGTGGTTCGCGATATTGACATGCGCCCAATGCCCAGTGGAAAATCCGTACTGATTCGTTTTTCTATCCAAGACCGATCCGGTGCTGTGAGTTGCAAAGCATTTATACCCAAAAAAAACTTTGAGAAATTAGAGGACGCACTGATAGAAGGTGCATTTTTTGACGCGGAAGGTACCTTTGAATACGATGCTTACGACAAAGAGATTCTGTTAAGCTTATCGGGCTTGCGTTGCGCTGAAGAGAAAACCAGAAGGGATGAGGCAGAACTTAAAAGAGTGGAGCTGCACCTCCACAGTCAGTACTCCGCTATGGACGGCATTGCCAAGGTAAAAGATATCATTGCTCAGGCAAAGGCCTTCGGTCACGACAGCATCGGTATTACGGATCACGGTGTTTTACAGGCTTACCCGGAAATGATGGCTTTGGGTAAGGCCAACGGCATCAAAGTCCTCTATGGTGTAGAGGCCTATATGATCGATGATTGTCAAAATATCGTCACCGGTCATCAGGATGCAGATTTTGATGACGAATTTATATTTTTTGATTTAGAAACGACGGGACTTATCGCCGGACGCGATAAGATTATAGAAATTGCAGCAGTCAAAATGCGCAATCGTCAAATCGTAGATACTCTGTCCCATTTAGTCAAAATAAAGGGCAATATACCGCCACGCATCACCCGATTAACCGGCATCACCAATACGATGCTGGAAAAAGACGGTATCGACGAAGCCTTGGCCTTAAAAAACTTCGTGGATTTTGCAGGAGATGCCATTTTAGTTGCCCACAATGCGGAGTTCGATATGAGTTTTCTGCGGATCGCATTGGCCAAAAATCACATCCTAGCGGATTACACCTATGTGGACACGTTGCAATTATCCAGAGCTGTATTGACCAATATCAGCAGACATAACTTAAAGAGGTTGGCCTCTTATTTTAAAGTTGATATGGGCGACCATCACAGGGCTTTAGACGATTCGGTATGCTCAACCAAAATATTAATCAATTTATTGAATTTGTCAGAGAAACGCGGTGCCGTGCGCATCTCTGAGCTGAACGCATTGATGAATATGGAGCAATATATCAAGTACGCTAGGCCTTACCATATAATTCTATATGCTCAGAATGCTAAGGGTTTGAAAGCATTATACCAATTGGTTTCACAAACCCATACCGAATATTTTTACAGAAATCCCAGAATGTTTCGCTCGATGATTCAGGCCCATAGAGAAAATTTGATCGTGGGTTCCGCTTGCGAGTCCGGAGAGGTGTTTAAGGCAGTTCTGAATCATTTCTCGGAAGAGCGATTAAAAGAAATCGTGGCATTCTACGATTATTTAGAAGTACAACCACTTGGAAACAACGCCTTCTTATTGGAAGATATGTTGGACCACCAAGAGGAATTGATTGAAATCAACAAAAAAATCATCGCTTTAGGGGACACTTACAACAAACCCGTGGTTGCCACGGGGGACGTTCACTTTGTGCACCCGGAGGACGCTTTTTTTAGAGAGATCATCCAAACCGGACAAAAGTATAAAGATGCACACCTACAACCGCCTTTGTATTATAGAAGCACCGAAGAAATGTTGAATGAATTTCACTACATAGAGAGTGAAAAAGCCTACGAAATTGTTGTGACCAATACGCGTAAAATTGCAGATCTTATTGAACCGATCGATCCCATTCCACAGGGGGTTTTCCCGCCGATCATCAAAGGTTCGGACAAAGAAATCAAGGAGATGGTTTATGCGAAAGCCCACGAACTCTATGGCGCAACCTTGCCCAAAATTGTAGCGGAGCGCATTGAAAAAGAACTGACCTCCATTATCGGCAACGGTTATTCGGTTTTGTATCTGATCGCTCAAAAATTGGTGGCACGTTCAGTAGAAGACGGGTATTTGGTTGGATCTCGCGGATCTGTGGGGTCATCTTTAGTGGCGATGCTATGTGGCATTACGGAGGTCAACTCTCTTCCGCCTCATTATGTGTGTCCCCAATGCCATCATTTTGAAGCTTACGATTCCACTCAAGTGGGGGTTGGACCGGATATGGCCGACAAGAATTGTCCCGATTGTCAGCATCTTTTAATCAAAGACGGCTTTGATATTCCCTTTGAAACATTTTTAGGCTTCGAAGGTGATAAAGAACCGGATATCGATCTCAACTTTTCCGGTGAATATCAAGGACAAGCACATGCTTACACGGAAACCCTCTTCGGTAAAGACAATGTTTTTCGTGCAGGGACCATATCGACGGTAGCGGACAATACCGCATTCGGTTACGTTAAAAACTATTTTGAAGATAAGGGTATCGATGTGCCCAAGGCCGAGGAAGAACGGCTAAAGGTCGGTTGTACAGGCGTTAAGCGTACGACGGGCCAACACCCCGGGGGCATCATTGTCGTGCCGAAAACAAAGGATATACACGATTTTACACCGATCCAATACCCGGCGGATGACAAAAACAGTCAGACGTATACCACCCATTTCGACTATCATTCCATAGAGGGACGCTTGCTGAAGCTGGATATCTTAGGTCATGACGATCCCACCATGCTGAGAATGTTGGAAGATTTGACGGGTGTCGATCCACAAAGCATCGCCTTAGACGATACAAAGGTTTTAAGCCTGTTTACAGGGACCGAAGCCTTAAATTTTGTCAATGAAGGGTTCGAAATCCCCTTGGGTATCTGCGGTATTCCGGAGTTTGGCACCGGCTTTGTTAGAGAAATGGTCATGGATACCAAACCCAACACCTTTGCGGACTTAATACGCATATCCGGATTGTCCCATGGAACAGATGTATGGACCAACAATGCCCAAAATTTGGTGCGTCAAAAAGTAGCAACGATCCGGGAAGTCATTTGTACCCGGGACGATATCATGATCGGTTTGATCGCTATGGGTTTGGAACCCATCAAGGCCTTTACCATCATGGAAAAGGTGCGAAAGGGTAGGGGTTTGACCGAGGAAGAAGAAAAAGCGATGCGGGAAAATGCCGTACCGGGATGGTATATCGATTCTTGTAAAAAAATCAAATACATGTTTCCAAAAGCCCATGCAGCTGCCTATGTCACCATGGCTTTTCGTATCGCATACTACAAGGTTTATCATCCCTTGGCTTACTATGCCACCTATTTTTCTGTACGTGCAAAGGAATTTGATATCGAAAAAATGACCCACGGTATCGATCATATTCGGGCATCCATGCAAGCAATCGAAGAAATTCCTAAGAAAATGCGTTCACCGAAGGAAAATTCTTTGTACCAAAGTTTGGAGATTGCCCTTGAGATGGCCTGTAGAGGTTATGACTTTTGGAATGTGGATGTTTACAAATCCCATAATAATGACTTCCAGATCATTGACAACGGGTTACGTCCTCCCTTAAATACGGTAGATGGTTTGGGAGATACGGTTGCAAAGGCAATTTGTGAAGAGCGCCGAATCAAACCCTTTATATCTAAGGAGGACTTGCAGAAACGCGCTAAGGTAAATCGAAGTTCCATGGAGAAACTCGAAAAACTAGGTGCTTTAAAATCCTTACCGGCTTCCAACCAAGTATCATTTTTAGAATTGGGATCCCTATGCTGAAAAAAATAAGAAACACTCTGATAACCATCCTACTGCTGTTTGTTTTTTTATCCTACCGATTTTTTGCAGGGAACGCGGATACGCAAATGCGCTGGATACGCAACGCCGTCTATATGATGGAGTCATCCAAGACAGCGGTAACGCGGTTATTGAACATCAAACCGAAACATATAGAAAAAAAGGCAATCAAAATAGTCGATGATAAAAACGCTTATTTTGAATCGCCTTATACCGGTTTTGCCTCCCTAGATGAAGAGGAGCAACAAGTTTTTCTTTTCATTGCTGATAAATTGCAAAATTTAGAAAACGAAATGGATCTCGGACCCTACGATATCGATGTGCAACGCGTCATTAAAGTATGCCAAGCCTTGGATGTTGATTTTCCGGAGTTTTTCTGGTACAACGCCTACAGCTACACCTATAATGAGATGAGCGGTAAAATAAAAAAACTGACATTTACATTGAACTACGATCTAGAAGATATTGCTAGAAGGCAAGAAGCGATGGATCGTTATGTTGATACAGTTGTTGGGCAAATCACTGAAGATATGGACGATTACACGCGTGTTAAATTGGTACACGACTATATCATCCGCAATACCGACTATGATTTAGAAACTCCGGACAATCAAAATATTTGTTCTGTGATGATAGAAGGTAAGGGTGTTTGTGCCGGTTATGCAAAGACCATGACGCTGATACTGAATAAAGCCGGCGTTGTCACCAGCACGGTATATGGCAAGACCATAACGGGTGAGCCCCATGCTTGGAACTTGGTAAAAGTTGAGGATCAATACTATTATATAGATACCACTTGGGACGATCCCAACTATGTCGGAGAAGAGGCATTCAGGGATTTTGTGGACTACACTTACTTCAATATTACCACCGACGATTTGCTACGATCCCACGAAATCGACGAAAGTCTGATATCGTACGATGTTTATAAAAACACGGAAAACTCTTACTACACTAGAGAAAACCGTTTTTATGATTTGAATATAGAAGGAGAAACCGGTCGCTTTATTGATGATGTCTATCATGCGATGCTCAACCAAGAGCAATTTTCAAATTATAAATTCGCAGATCTGGCACAAAGAGACCAAGCCTTGGAGTCGCTGCGAAGATCCTACGTCCTGTATTCGACTTCCATTCGCTATATTCAAAACGAATACCAGCCAACCTTGGTCATTTCTTTTTATTAAATACTTGACAAGCCCTCAGGTATCCTATATACTACTATAGTATAAACAAAGTAGAGGACTTTCCTTTCACCTTGATTCACTAGGATCGGGTTAATCATGAGATTTTTTTGTGATGCGGGTAGAGTCTATCTACGCGCATTTTTTAATGTTAAATAATAATAACTATTTATAGGAGGTGTATTATTATCGCAAAAGGTTTCCAACATGAAACGAACGAAGCTATAAGGGATCGTGAACTCCGTGTAATTGGTGCAGATGGTAATATGATTGGTGTGATGAGTCGACAAGAGGCCTTGGATCTTGCTTTTAACAACAACTTAGATTTGGTAAAAGTATCTCCCAATGCAAAACCACCGGTTTGTAAAATTCTTGACTATGGTAAATTCCGCTATGAAGAAATGCGTCGAGCGAAAGATGCTAAGAAAAACCAAAAGACTGTCGTACTAAAAGAAATTCGTATGTCTGTCAGAGTGGAAGAACACGATATTATGGTTAGAGTTCGCAATTGCATCAAGTTTTTGGAGCAAGGAAATCGCGTAAAAGTCAGTATCCGTTTTAGAGGAAGAGAAATGGCCTACACAGAGCAGGGTCGAGAAGTGCTCTTGGACTTTGCAAAACGGGTCGAAGACTATGGTAGTATTGAAAAACCACCAAGAATGGAAGGTAGAAACATGGCCATGTTTCTAACGCCAAATAAAAGTTGATTGAACGGACAGACCATTCCATGGTTTGTCCTTTAATGATAATATTCAAATGAGAGGAGAAGAGTTCATGCCTAAAATGAAGTCTCATCGTGGAGCAGCAAAAAGATTTAAAGTAAAAAAATCAGGGCTCGTCAAACGGGCTAAAGCTTATAGAAGTCACATATTAACTAAAAAAAGCCAAAAGAGAAAAAGACAATTGAGAAAATCCGGCTATTTAGTTGAGTCAGATGCAAAAGTAGTTAGAAAGATGTTATTGAAATAATTTAGCAAGGAGGATTCAAATGGCTAGAATTAAACAAGGTGTCAACGCCAAGAAAAAACATAAAAAAATATTAAAACTTGCTAAAGGCTACTATGGAGCAAAAAGCAAGTTATTCAGACCTGCCAATGAAGCGGTAATGAGAGCTTTAAGAAGTGCATACCGTGGTAGAAAAGAAAAGAAAAGAAATTATCGTCGTTTATGGATTACACGCATCAATGCAGCGAGCAGAATTCACAATTTAAGTTACAGTAAATTCATGCATGGTTTAAAAAAGGCAAATGTAGAAGTCGATAGAAAAATCTTAGCTGATTTAGCGATGAACGATGCCGGTGCATTTGAACAGTTTGTTGCAATTGCAAAAGATCAATTAAACTAAAACCAGATTCAAACAGTGTCTCTAAGGTTCGTATCCTAATTGTTATGACAAGTTATAGGAAACTCAGAGGTACTGTTTTCTATTTTTTGAAATCAATCAAGATCTTGAACTTTAAAAAATAGGATGATAAGATAAGCAAAACAGCACTGTGAGGCAAACAATGGAGAGAATCTACAATATTAACAAGCATCGACGACAACAACAATGGTCCTTTTTTTTAAAAAGAAGAAAACCGGCAGAGATATTGGTCAGTGGTTTTGCTCTCATTATTCTAACCGGAACATTTCTATTGATGCTACCGATTTCTTCTGCAAGTGGTCGAGGGACCAGTTTTTTAAACGCTTTATTTACGGCGACTTCCTCCGTATGTGTAACGGGGCTCATCGTTGTGGATACGGGGACTTATTGGTCGTACTTCGGACAAATGGTCATCATTCTACTCATTCAAATTGGCGGACTGGGTTTTATGTCGATGATGACGATTTTTTTTATATTTTCCGGTAGAACGATCACAATTCGAGAACGTTTGATTTTACAGTCCTCGGTGAACAAGGATAAATTACAAGGAATCGTCAAATATGTGAAATATATGGTAGCCTCAACCACTAGCATCGAGATTGTCGGCGGTTTGTTGTTTGCAATGGTTTTTATTCCGGAGTTTGGTTTTGCCAAGGGCATCTATTTTGGATTTTGGCATTCGATCTCCACTTATTGTAATGCCGGCTTTGATTTGATTGGCCAATTTAGAAGTTTTACACCCTATGTCGAGAATGGTACCCTAGTCTTCACAGCCTGTGCCCTCATTGTACTGGGTGGTCTGGGTTTTGCAACGACCAACGAAATCATTCACTATAAAAAGGCCAAACGCTTGAGTGTTCATACTAAAATAGTGCTCATCATGACTTTTGTGCTCATTACCAGTGCGGCCATTTTAATCTTTCTATGTGAATACCACAACCCGAATACTTTGGGACCGTTATCGTTAAAGGGCAAAATATACGCCGCTTTGTATCAATCCATCACTCCGAGAACGGCAGGTTCCAACACCATCGATCAAACCCTTCTCACAAAACCCGTCTTGTTTATTTCGATGATTTTAATGTTTGTGGGCGGTTCGCCGGGTTCTACGGCAGGTGGTGTTAAAACCACGACGATTGCAACGATGTTTTTAAACTTAAAAGCTAATTTAATGGGCACTAGAGATGTTACCTTATTTAAAAGACGCTTACCCTTGTCGGTGCTGCAAATAGCTTCCGCTTTGTTTTTTATCGCTGTTTTAATCAACGTTACAGTGAGTATGGTTTTAATCATCATGGAACCCAATATTCCTATGGAATACTTGGTTTTCGAAGTCATATCGGCTTATTCCACGGTCGGGTTGACCTGCAATGTAACTCCGGCTTTAAGTGATATTTCTAAATGGGTGTTGGTTTTTACGATGTTTGCCGGAAGGGTTGGCCCCTTAACCATTGCCTATGTTTTAACACGAAAAGAGCAAATGGATGTGAGTGCAAAGGGACAATACCGCTTACCGGAAGAAAATATTTTATTAGGATAGGAGACGTTCTTGAAACAGAAACAATATGCCGTTTTAGGCTTAGGACGATTTGGCATCGGTTTAGCTACGACACTTGCAAATTTGGGCGCAGAAGTTATAGCCATTGACGTTGATGAGGAAAAAATTCAAAACATTGCCGATGTGGTATCTTTTGCGGTGCAAGCAGATATTACCGATATCCATGCTTTGGAATCCATTGGGATTCAAGATGTTGATGTGGTGATCGTATCGACAACGACGGATTTTAACTCCAGCATCATGGGTGTTTTAAACGTACAGGAACTGGGTGTTCAAGAAGTTTATGTCAAAACTACCAATGAGCAACACCGTAAATTAATGCATCGGTTGGGTATTACCAGGGTTTTCTCACCTGAAGAAGATATGGGGAAAAGAGTCGCTTATCATTTGATGACCGGTGGTTTCTTTGAAGTATTGTCCTTAGATACCAATCATTCTATAGTGGATATCAACCCCTTAGAAAGTTGGATCGGCAAGTCTTTACAAGAGTTGGAGATAAGAAAACATTACGGTTTTAATATCATCGCAATACAAAATGGCGATATGCTGAATGTCTCGCCCTTGGCCACGGATGTTATTCAGGAAAACGACAAGTTGGTGATTATTTGTGACAATGAATCCTTCGCAAAGTTCAAGATGAAAATGGCAGAAGAGAAATCATGAGAGTTTTGTCCAGAAAAAATCAGATCATCAAAACCTATGCATCATTGAAGCGCAAAAAGAAAAGGGAAGAGACAGGTTTGTTTCGATTTGAAGGGGAAACCCTACTGGAAGAAGCTTTAAAGTTTGAGCTGCCGATCGAAGCTGTTGTGGTGAGCGATACTTGGTATAAAAAAAATAACTTCAACAACGGCGAGAGCTACAAACTTTTAAAACATAGGGATATTCCGGTGTATGGCCTGATAGAAAAAGACTACCGCAGCCTTTCGGGACTTATGTCGCCGGAGGGCGTGATGGTGATAGCCCGTCACCAATCCATGCCCGAAAAAAAACATCTTTTTTTAGTGGTTTTGGAAGATGTTCAAGACCCGGGAAACGTGGGTACGATTATTCGCACGGCAGATGCCGCAGGGGTTACTCAAATCGTTTATACATCCAAAACGGCGGATCCTTACAATGAAAAGGTCATACGCGCTTCTATGGGATCTGTCTTCCATTTACATTTGCAGCAAACAGAAAACTTGGAAGAGTTTTTGTGTGGCAAAAAGAAGGATGGCGCCTTGGTTTTTGCGGCTTCCTTGCAGGGGAAACCTTACGATATGCAACAAGAAATTCATCGCTTTAGAAATAAACCGTGGGTTTTGGTGGTCGGCAATGAGTCACAGGGCTTAACCTCTTCAACAGAAGCTCTCAGTGATTATTTGTACAAAATTTCTATGTATGGTTATGCCGAATCGTTGAATGTTTCCGTTGCAACTGGTATAATATTATTCGAATTGGCGAAGATTAAAAATAGCGATGAAGGAAAAGTGTCATAAATCACTTCCGATAAAGAGAGAGAATGGTTGGTGAAAATTCTAACGGGGTATTGTGAACGTTCATTCCGGAGCTGTCGTCGTGAAAACAGTAGCGATGACCGTTACGCAACGTTATGCGAGAGCGATTGCCTGAGACGGTGCAGGTAATAACAAAGGTGGTACCACGATCATTCGTCCTTTACGGACGTTTTTTTTTATTAATAGATTACTAGGAGAAGGTATGCATAAACAATTAAATGAGTTGAGGGATGCATTTCATAAAAGTACAGAAGAAATACAAACCCTTAAAGACTTGGAAGCAATCAGAGTTCAGTATTTAGGTAAAAAGGGAAGATTGACCATTGCTTTAAAAGGAATGGGAAAACTATCCCCTGAAGAACGACCGACGGTCGGTAAGTTGGCCAATGTTATTCGAGGGGAAATCGAAAAAACCATTCAAGAGAAAAAGGAATGGTTGGAAGAAAAAAAGATAGATTTAGAAATCCAAAATGAAAAATTGGATATTACCCTTCCCGGACGTATGCCGGAGCGGGGTCATCGCCATCCACTCAACCTCGTTATGTCGGATTTGGAAAAGATTTTTATCGGGATGGGTTTTTCCATCGCAGAAGGTCCTGAAATCGAATGGAGTGAATACAACTTTGATCATTTGAATATGCCGGCGGAACACGCCTCCAGAGACCTGCAAGAAACCTTTTATTATACAGAGGACATTGTCCTACGCACCCAGACATCGCCGGTTCAGATTCGCGTTATGGAAAACAACAGACCGCCCTTGAGGATTATATCTCCGGGCCGGGTATACCGTAGCGATGAGGTAGATGCGACCCACTCTCCGGTGTTCCACCAGATGGAGGGCTTGGTCATAGATCAAAACATCACCATGTCGGATTTAAAAGGCACCTTGAGTTTATTTGCTCAAAAACTATTTGGTGATACCGTTAAAACGAGGTTTAGACCTCACCAATTTTATTTTACCGAACCTTCTGCAGAAATGGATGTCTCTTGCTTTAAATGTGGCGGTACCGGTTGCCGGGTTTGTGGCAGCGGATGGATCGAACTATTGGGTTGCGGAATGGTACACCCCAACGTACTGCGCCATTGCGATATAGATCCAAACGTATTCAGTGGCTTTGCCTTTGGTATGGGACTGGAACGAGTTGCTATGACAAAATACGAGATCAACGACCTGAGACTATTATTTGAAAATGACAAACGTTTCTTAGAGCAATTTTAACGGAGGATTAGATGCAAGTAACATTCAAATGGCTAAAAGATTATGTTGAGATAGACACGACACCGGAAGATTTGGCAGAACGCATTACCATGTCCGGTACATGTGTAGAAACCTTAGAAGAAGTTGCTCCCAAGGTACAGGGTATCGTAGCAGGTAAGATTGACACCATCGAAAAACACCCCGAAGCGGATAAATTATGGGTATGTACTGTATCTGTGGGGAAAGAAAAACCCATCACCATTATCACCTCTGCTACCAATGTGTTTGCGGATGCGACAGTACCGGTGGCGGTTGTCGGTGCGACCATAGCCAACGGTGACACCATGACGGAGGTGGCATTCAGAGGTATTACCTCTCAAGGTATGTTTTGTTCTGTGGAAGAAATGGGTTTGAACACGTCATTGTTTTCAAAAGAACAAATTGAAGGTATTTATATCTTTGATGAACCCCTCACACCTGGAACCGACATTAAAAGCTATATGTGGGGAGATGACCACATCCTTGAGGTGGAAATCACGGCAAATCGAAGTGATTGCCAATCCATATACGGCATTGCGAAGGAGGTTTCGGCTACATTAGATACACCCATTTGTGCACCAAAGCTACACCCTATGGGCGAAGCGGAAGGCGAAATTCAAAACTATTTGAGTGTCGAAATTGCCAGCAAAAAATGCTCCCGTTATCATGCCACGATGTTTCGGGTAAAAAAAATAGAGCCTTCACCCCATTGGATGCAAGTTCGACTTCTCAATGCCGCGGTCCGTCCGATTAACAATATCGTCGATGTGACCAACTTTGTGATGTTGGAAACCGGTCAACCCCTTCATGCTTTTGACTACGAAAGTTTAAAATCTAAAAAAATTGTCGTACGAGAAGCAGGGAAGGATGAAACAGTCGTTACCTTAGACAACAAAGAAAGAGCACTAAAGCCGGATATGCTGATGATTACCAACGGCACTTATCCGGTTGCTGTGGCCGGGATCATGGGTGGTGCTAATTCTGAGATTACAAAAGAAACAGAATTGGTTTTATTGGAATCTGCATGTTTTGACAAAACATCTGTACGTTTAACTTCCCAACGCTTGGGTTTGAGAAGTGAATCCTCTTCCCGATTTGAAAAGGGTTTGTACCCCAACTTAGTGGAACAGGCCACCGCACGGGCGACGGAATTGCTATTATCTATAGGTGCCTGTGAGCTCATTGACGGTTACATAGATGTTTATCCTGAAAAGCAACAACCGGTTTCTATCGAGGTGAGCGCGCAATGGATCAACGACTTCATCGGGATCGATATTTCTCGAAAAGAAATGATCCTTTATCTAAAGCGTCTCTTCATAGAGGTTCAAACAGATCCGGACAACGAAGACAAAATGACCGTTTATCCCCCCGATTATCGACAAGATTTGGAAATTCGCGAAGATATCGCCGAAGAAGTCGCCAGACTTTACGGTTACAACAATATTCCCAATACCATTATGGGCGGCACCACGCTGGTGGGTGGCAAAACGAGAGATCAACAGCTGGAAGAGCTTCTGACCGACGTTTTAATCGGCAGCGGCTATAGCGAAACCCTGACCACCTCCTTTACCAATTTACCCCATTTGGTCGACCTGAGACTGGCAGATGAAAAGGATCAAGTTGTCCAATTGCTGAACCCCTTAGGTGAGGACAACAGCATGATGCGCAATACGTTGATGGCACATCAATTGGAGATTATTCAAACCAATTACAATCATAAAAACACTCGGGGACGATTCTTTGAAATCGCCATGACCTATCACCACAACGACGATCCAAAGGGCTTACCCATAGAAAAAGAGAGGTGTGTGATTTCAGCCTACGACGGCATAGATTTTTTCGGCTTAAAAGGTTTGGTAGAACGCATCTTTGCCAGTTTGGGTATTGATGGGGTCGAGTACAAAGTAGGAGAGACGGCGTTATTTCATCCCTACAGAAATGCTGATATATACATAAAAGATCAATGTATCGGTACATTGGGTGAAGTCCATCCGATTATTGTCAAAAATCACCGTTTACCAAGGCGTACGTATATCTGTGAACTAGATTGTGAAATGCTTTACGAGGCGGCGCAATTGGAAGTTCGCTATATCGATTTACCTCGTTACCCCAGCTCGTCAAGAGATATCGCCTTGGTCTTGGACGAAGGGGTTCCCTCCGGAGATGTGGTTAAAATTATAGAAAGCCATAATAACGGCATGATTGAAAGTATCGATCTCTTTGACGTTTATGTAGGGGATCAAATTGAAAAAGGAAAAAAAAGCCTGGCTTATTCCATTGTGTTTAGATTGCCTGAACGCACCTTAACAGATGAAGATATTCAGGGTGTGATGGACAGTATTCTAAAAGATTTGAATGAAAAACTCGACGCAAAATTAAGAGACTAACCCGTTCCATCGTATATAATATTATGAATTGAACATCGTAGGGAGTGACGACTCTCACTGCGATTCAGTGCTCGTATAGGAGGATTTTATGTCTGAACAAAAAAACACAACGGAATTAAAAATATTTGGTATCAATTTTCACGTTAAAACCGGTGATAATATAGAAGAAGTCTTAGCCATAGCCGAATATGTGGATAAGGAACTCAATGAAGTTAAGGAAAAAAATCCTTATACCAACAACATGCACATTGCCATCCTCGGTGCTATGAACATTTCCGAGCGTTTGGAGCAGGCGCAAGAAAAGGTAGATATTGTCAAAGCGGCAGAGGAAGAAGCGAAGAGTAAAATCAGCGAACTTGAAGGCATTATTGTCGGTAAAAACCGTGAAATTCAAAACCTTCAGGACCAAAAGAGAGCTGTGATCAATGAAAAAGAAGAGCTCAATCAGCAATTAAATGATAAGGAAGAGTTGTTAAACCAATACCGAGACCATTTAAAACAGTCAAAATCTGAAAGTGAAAACGACCGAAAAACAATCTTAGATTTGCAAAACCAATTGTTCGAATGTCAAATCGAATTGGTGAAGGCAAAAAAAGGTGACGAAGAAACAGCTGTTTCGGAAGATATATCAGAATAGTGAGATTATAATAAAGCCGGAATAATTTTAAAATTATCCCGGCTTTATGACTTTTATTTTGATTTTTACAGAATCTTCTTCAAAGATCGCAGATGATTGATGCAATAATTGACCGACAAGCCTTCTTGTAGGGTTTCTCCACGGTAATTGTACCAACATACATCGATACCGGCATTGTTAGCGCCTTGTATGTCGGAACTTTGTGAGTCTCCCACCACAAGGGCTTTTTCTTTTTGGAAAGAGGGAATCGCTTGAGAAACGTGCTTAAAAAAACGGATATCGGGTTTAGCGTAGCCAACTTCTTCGGAGACAAAATGTCCTGACAAAAATACTTTTAATCCGGAGAGTCGCATACGGTTGTGCTGAGTAAAAGCTACCCCATTGGATATCGAGTATAAATCATACTTTCTCTTTAAGTAGCGACAAATATCCATAGCCCCTTCCATTAAATAGGCTTGTTCCGATAAAATGCGTTGGTAGTCATCTTCAAAAGCGGCAGGGTCAAGATCTATGTTGTATTGTTCAAAGAGCAGATTAAAGCGCTCTACTACCAGCACATCCTTTGTGATCTTCTTATCTTCCAATTTTTTCCATAGACTAAAATTCAAATCGTTGTAAACTTTCACAATATCATCGTCGATGGTTAAATGGTACAACTCAAAAGCTTTACTTAAAGCAACGGCTTCACTTTTTCTAAAATCAAACAAGGTTTCATCTAAATCAAATAGAATGAATCGGTATTTTTTTATGGACAAAGAATGGCCTCCAGTGACTCGCTAAAGACTTCAATGTGATTTTCCGGTGTTGCCCAAGAGGTGACAAAACGATAAACAGTATGGGTGGCGCTGTAATCGTCCCACTTTTGGAAAGCAAATTTCTTCGACAAAGTTGCTGCCAAGTCATTTTCTAAAATTGGAAAAAGTTGGTTCGTCATGGTGGGCACTAACAAATTAATGTTATATTTTTGAAAGATCCGATCTAACTGTTGAGCCTTATCGATGGCATGGGCTCCACATTTTTCATATAATTGATTTTCCAGTAAAGCAATCAATTGAAGTCCCAATATGCGTCCCTTTGCCATCAAACCTCCGCATTGTTTGAGCGTGTATAGAAAATTATCTGCTAAACTGAGGTTTTCTATCACCAAAACTTCTCCAAACAAACCGCCACATTTAGTGGCACCGATGTAATAGGCATCGAAAAGCATTGGCAGATCTTTCCAAGAAAGGGTTTTGCCCTTTGCTGCAAGACCTTGCGCAAAGCGGGCACCGTCCATATACAGAATTAAACCGTACCGGTCACAAACGGATTTTAAGCGTTTTACTTCTTCTAAGGAATACAAGGTTCCCAATTCGGTGGGGTGAGAGATGTACACCATTTTGGGTTGCACCATGTGGTGGTCCTCACCATGTTCGCGGAGCACAGAAAGGACGGCTTCCGGGGTTAATTTTCCTTCTTGGTTTGGCCGTGTAAGGACTTTATGTCCACGTGCTTCAATGGCGCCGGTTTCATGGAGGGCAATGTGTCCGGTATCGCAGGAGATGACAGCTTGATAGGGCTTCAGTGCATGGGTGATAAAGGTCAGATTTGTTATGGTGCCACCGGCAAAGAAATGAATGGCGTTGTTGTAAGAGCCTACACGTTCTTGTAATAACTCCCGGGCTTTGTCGCAATACACATCTTCTTGATAGCCTGTGGTTTGCTCCATATTGGTCTCTTCTAAGGCTTTCAAAACAGTCGGGTGGGCGCCTTCCGTATAATCACTGGTAAAAAAAATCATATTGTCTCCAACTTCATTTCTCGTCAAAATTGTAAGACTGATAGAGCCGATGGTCCGTTTTTCTATCTAGGAACAGCATCACTCAGTCTTGAGTTTTTTTCTGAATGGGCGATGCCTCAGAATTAAAAAAATTCTCATTGATAGCAATTGCTCGCACCACACTTTCTTTAGCCGGTCCGCCGATGATGTTTCTGGCATTGACGCAATTGCTGATATCGATCGCTTCGTAAATGGTTTTGTCAAACACCGGGTCGATGCTTTGATATTCCTCCAAGCTCAAATCGTCTAAATTTTTTTCTTGCTCCAGTGCATAAAAAACCAATTTTCCAATGATGGCGTGGGCATCTCTGAATGGCACGCCCTTTTTCACCAACCAATCGGCTGCATCGGTAGCATTTGTAAAACCACCCTTTGCTGCTTCTAACATGGTGTCTTGGTTGACGGTCATGGTGTTGACCATCTGTTTAAAAGTGCGGGTAACCATCATCAAAGTATCTACCGTGTCAAACACCGGTTCTTTGTCTTCTTGCATATCCTTGTTATAGGCTAGGGGCAACCCCTTCATCGTGGTTAAAAGCCCCATGAGGTGGCCATAGACACGCCCGGTTTTCCCTCGTACCAACTCAGCGATATCCGGATTTTTCTTTTGGGGCATAATGCTCGAGCCTGTGGCATAAGCGTCGTCCAATGTAATAAAATTAAATTCGGAAGAACACCATAGAATAATTTCCTCAGAAAAACGGGATAAATGCATCATGTACACGGCAGCTGCTTCTAAAAAGTCAATGCAAAAGTCTCTGTCGGATACAGCATCTAGGGAGTTTTGACAAATCGACGAAAAACCCAATAGGTTTGCCGTGTAGTACCGATCCAGAGGGTAGGTGGTCGTCGCCAATGCGCCGGCGCCCAAGGGCGATGCATCGCTCATTTTGTAGACTTGCCGGAAACGCGTTACATCTCGTTTGAGCATTTCTGTGTAAGCCGTTAAATGGTGGGCTAAAGTAATCGGTTGTGCGCGTTGCAAATGGGTGTAACCCGGCATAATGGTGTTGGTGTGTTTTTTGGATAACTTTAATAAAACTAGACCCAAATCGCTGATCTCACCGATAAGCTCATTGCACATTTCTTTTAGATATAACCGCATATCCGTAGCCACTTGATCGTTACGGCTGCGCCCGGTGTGCAGTTTTTTTCCTACACTACCAATCCGTTCTATTAATAAAGCTTCGATATTCATATGGATGTCTTCCATACGAATATCGAAGGCAATTTTACCGGATTCAATCTCTTGTAATATCTCTTCCAAACCCTTTACGATGAGGTTAACCTCTGAATCTTCAAGGATGTTTTGTTTGCCGAGCATTTTAACATGGGCAATACTGCCTTCAATATCCTGACGGTATAAACGGGCATCAAAATGAATAGAAGAATTAAAATCGTCCGTTAAGGAATCCGTCGCTTTGTTAAAGCGACCGCTCCAAGCTTTACTCATCCGTACTTTGTTTCCTTTCCTCTTGGCTCAATTTCATGAGAGCTCTTACTTTTAATGGTAAACCAAAGAGGTTAATAAAACCTTCAGCATCTTGATGGTTGTACATATCCCCGGTGGTAAAGCTGGCAATTTCCGCATTGTATAATGAGTAAGGGGAGTCGACGGAAGCCAGTAAAATATTACCTTTGTAGAGCTTGAGTTTCACTTCGCCGGTTACAACCTTTTGAGTTTCATCGACGAAGGCCGAGAGGGCTTCTCGCAGTGGGGTAAACCAACGGCCGTTGTATGCCAGTTCTGCAAACTCCAAGGCGACTTGTTGTTTAAACTCATAGGTATCCCGGTCTAAGCACATGTGTTCCAGTTCTTCGTGGGCATGGTAGAGAATAGTGCCGCCCGGAGTTTCATAGATCCCTCTGGATTTCATTCCCACCACGCGGTTTTCAATCAAGTCGACGATACCGATGCCGTGTTTGCCTCCAATTTCATTACAGGTCTCTAAAACTTGACGTCCGGTCATTTTTTTTCCGTTGACTGCAACCGGAACCCCTTTTTCGAAGGTTAAAGTGATATACTCCGCCTTGTCGGGAGCTTTTTCCAATGTGTTGGTCAGGGTGAGCAAATGTTCATAATTCGGTTCCAGGGAAGGGTCTTCCAATTCCAAACCTTCGTGGCTGATGTGTAAAATATTTCTGTCACGACTATAACTTTGATCTTTACTCATATTGACTTTAATGTCGTGGAGAATACAGTAATCCATGGCATCTTCTCTGGATTTAATATCCCAAATACGCCATGGTGCGATGATTTTTAATTTAGGGTCGATGGCGCCTATACCTAATTCAAAACGAACTTGATCGTTTCCTTTACCTGTTGCACCGTGACAAATAGCTACGGCACCTTCTTTGTGGGCGATATCTACCAATACTTTTGCGATTAAAGGACGCGCCAACGAAGTGCCCAGCAAATATTTTTTTTCATAAATGGCATCGGCCTTTAAAGCCGGCCAGACGTAATCCTCTACGAATTCATCGGTAACGTCTTCTATGTATAATTTCGAGACGCCACTGGCCAGTGCGCGCTCTTCCAAACCGTCTATTTCAGTGCCTTGGCCGACATCGACGCACACAGCGATGACATCGTAATCGTAAGTTTCCTTTAACCAAGGTATAATCGCTGTTGTATCCAATCCGCCAGAGTAAGCCAGTACTACTTTTTCTTTATCCATGTTATCCTCCCTACAATACTTGTGCTTGAATGATTATACACTATTGAAAAGGGGATAGCAATGCATATTTCGAAATATTAGGAAGCGTTAAACAAATATTTATGCAAAATAATGGTTGAATATACATTCCGTAAAGGATATAATAGCAAGAACTAATCCAAAGGAGACAGTCATGATAAAAGTATCTATTGTTGGTAGCACAGGTTATGCAGGACAAGAATTGCTTCGATTGCTGGCCAGACATAAAGAAGTTGAAATAAAACATTTGGTATCCAGATCCTATGTAGGGCAGCCTTACCGAGAAATATATGGAAACTATCAAGATATTATAGAAGACACTTGTGTCGATAATGATTTAAACAGAATAGCGGAAGATTCAGACCTGATTTTCTTTGCTTTGCCCCATGGTTTAGCATCGAAACAAGTTAACTCCGATTTGCTGAATAAAGTAAAAGTGATTGACCTGGGAGCAGATTACAGACTCCATGATTTGAATATTTATACTCAATGGTATGAGTCAGAACACGGCAGCCCCGATTTATTGCCGGAGGCGGTATATGGTTTGCCGGAACTACATAAGGATGCTATTGCAACTTCCAAGTTAGTCGCCAACCCCGGATGCTACACAACTTGTTCTATTTTAAGCTTGATGCCCTTGGTCGTCAATAAGCTGATAGACCCTGAGAGCATTATCATAGACGCTAAATCCGGTGTGACCGGAGCAGGACGTTCGCTTTCCGTCGATCAATTGTATTGTGAAGTTAACGAAAATGTTAAGGCTTATAAATTAGCTTCCCATCGGCACACTCCGGAAATTGAGCAGGAGCTGTCACTAGGTTATGGCAAGGGAATTCAATTATCCTTTACGCCTCATCTTATTCCGATGAATAGAGGCATTTTGGCCACCTGTTATGCCAGCTTGACGAAAGAAATCACCGAAGAGTCCTTGTATCAGATCTACCGTCAGTTTTACAATGAGGCACCCTTTGTGCGTATTCGGGAAAAGGATTTGCCACAAACCCGTTATGTTAAAGGTTCCAATTATTGTGATATTGGCCTGAGAAAAGATCCGAGAACCGGTCGTGTGATTGTCATCGGTGCTTTGGATAATTTACTGAAGGGCGCAGCGGGACAAGCGGTCCAAAACATGAATTTGATGTATAATCTAAAAGAGGAGGAAGGCTTGGACTTAATACCGCCCATGCCGATTTAAATAGATATGAAAAAACTTAAAATTATTGATGACGGCAATGCCGTATCGCCCAAAGGCTTTGTAGCTTCTGGGATTTCAGCAGGATTAAAAAATAAAAAGAAAGACTTATCCCTTATATTATCGGAAAAAGAAGCTACTGCCGCTATGGTGGTTACCGCCAACACTTTAAAAGCAGCACCTATTAAATGGAACAGCCAACACTTTCACGTCGGCGATAAAAAGAAGGGTATCTTAATCAATTCCGGCAATGCCAACGCTTGTACCGGCCAAGAAGGTTTGGATAAAATCGATCTTATTGCTGAGGAAATAAATAATACATATAATATACCTAGAGATAAAATGCTTTTCGCATCAACGGGAGTCATCGGTGTTCCGTTACCCCAAGAAAAAATCATCAATGCTTTAGAAAAACTTTTTAATAACAAGGGTAACAAATCATCCAATGGAGAAGATGCTGCCCGTGCAATTCTCACAACGGACCTCGTGACGAAAACCATTGCTGTCCAAGTAACTCTAAAAGATAAAGTTGTGACCATTGGCGCTATGGCTAAGGGCTCCGGCATGATCTGCCCCAACATGGCGACCATGCTCTGCTTTATCACCACGGATCTCAACATTCAAGGAGACTGTTTACAAAAAATTCTCAATGATGCAGTTGCCGATTCTTTCAATATGATATCTGTCGATGGCGATATGAGTACCAACGACACGGTGATTGTATTAGCCAACGGTATGGCAGAAAACGAAATGGTCACATTGGATAATTTGGATGAAGATGAAAATCAAGTGCTCATAGAAGCCTTTGACATTATTCACAAAGCTTTGGCCAAATCCATTGCTAAAGATGGCGAAGGTGCAACCAAATTGATGGAAGTACAAATAATGGGTGCTGATACCAAAGAAAACGCCCGTATTATTGCCAAACAAATAGTGGATTCTTCATTAGTTAAAACCGCTGTTTTTGGTGCCGATGCCAATTGGGGTCGAGTTGTCATGGCTGTTGGATCAACCGGAATTGCTATTGATGAAAATGTGCTGCAGATGCATTTTGCTTCCAAAGTCGGCAAAGTAGATGTATTGGCTGAGGGTCGGCCACTGGAGTTCGACGAAGATCTAGCTACCAAAATTTTATCTGAAGACGAAATGCGTATCATCTTCAATTTAAATATGGGCAATTGCGAAGCGACGGCCTGGGGATGCGATCTTAGTTACGATTACGTTAAAATTAACGGGTCCTATAGGAGTTGATAGATGATGAATAAACGACTCACCAACGCTATCGAAAAGGCGGACATCCTCATCGATGCATTGCCATATATCAAAAAATTTAGAGATAAAACAATCGTCATCAAGTACGGCGGTTCTTTTATGTACGACGAAGAAATTAAAAACACCATTATGGACGATATTTCATTAATGAAACTGGTGGGCTTCAGACCGATCATCGTACATGGTGGTGGTAAAGATATAACCAAGTGCTTGGATGCCATGCAAGTACCAACCCAATTTGAAGATGGTTTACGGGTTACGACGAAAGAAGTTGCCAATGTCGCAGAAATGGTTCTATCCGGAAACATCAACAAGGAGATTGTATCGCTTCTAGAGATGCGAGGCATACATGCCATCGGCATTTCCGGCAAAGACGGCTCTATGATTAAAGCGAAGCCTTACCAACAGGACGGAAAAAATTTCGGTTATGTCGGTGAAATTGATCACATTAACCCCGACATACTGGAAATCTTTTTAAATGGCGATTATACACCGGTCATTGCGCCTATCGGAACCGATTGCGACAACAATACCTATAACATCAATGCAGACCATGCCGCTTATGCTATTGCCGTAGCCTTAAAAGCGGAAAAGCTCATTTACCTGACCGATACCAACGGCGTATGTCGAGATCCCGACGATCCCAACACCAATATATCCAAATTATCCCTTGATGAGATTGAGCCTTTAATCGACAATCAGATCGTTGGTGGGGGGATGATTCCCAAAGTGTTAAATTCAAAATTAGCCATTCAACAAGGCGTTGGATCTGTTCATATTTTAGATGGTAAATTGAGACACTCTTTACTATTGGAATTATTCACAACGTCAGGTATCGGCACCATGATTTACGAGGAGAAATAAATGAAACCAAGCACGAAAGAATTGGCAGAACACTATGTAATGAATACATACAATCGTTTTCCCTTAGTCTTAACTCAAGGGAAAGGGTCTTATGTTTTTGATGATCAAAACAAAAAATATCTGGACTTTTCTTCCGGTATTGCCGTCAATTGTTTAGGTCATGCCAACGAAGGACTCTTGTCTGTTATCAACGAACAAAGTCAGAAATTGATGCATACGTCAAATCTGTATTGGAATGAGGAGCAAATCAAACTCGCAAAAGCCTTGGTCGAAAAAAGCGTGATGGATCAGGCCTTCTTTTGCAATAGCGGTGCAGAAGCCAATGAAGCAGCATTAAAGCTGGCAAGAATTTATGCAAAACTTCACAAAAATAAAGAAGCTACGGTGGTTATTGCCATGGATGGATCCTTCCATGGTAGAACCTATGGAGCGATCTCTTTAACCGGCCAAAAGAAATATCAAGAGAATTTAGAACCTTTAGTTGAAGACATTGTTCATGTACCTTTTAATGATTTCAACGCCTTAGCGAATCAGGTTAATGATCGCACTGCTGCGATTCTATTGGAACCCATTCAAGGGGAAAGTGGTGTTCATCCTGCGGACAAAGCATACTTACAAAAGGTAAGAAAGCTTTGTGACGATCACAATATCGTTTTGATTTTTGACGAAGTTCAAACCGGTATCGGGCGCACAGGAGAATTTTTTGCTTTTCAAACTTATGGTGTGACACCGGATGTGATTTGTCTGGCAAAGGGATTGGGTGGCGGTTTTCCCATCGGTGCTATTGTCGCCAAACAACCTTTTGCAAGTGCCTTGACACCTGGCACCCATGCGGCAACCTTTGGAGGAAATCCTTTAGCTTGCGCCATAGGCAATTATATTGTAAAGACCGTCGGGGACGAAAACTTTTTAAAGGAGATTAAAAAGAAAAGCGATTTCTTAATAGAGGGTTTAAATGCATTGAAATCAAAATACCCCGGTAAAATCGTTGAAATACGAGGAAAGGGTTTACTGATTGCAGTTGAATTCAGCGAAAAATCTTCCGAAATCTTAAGCACCTGTATAGACAAGGGTTTACTGTTGGTAGGTGCCGGTGAAAGGAATATTCGTTTTTTACCGCCTCTTAACACTGATAAGAACGAGATTTCGGCCTCATTAGAGATTTTTGAAAAGTGCCTCTCAATGTGAAAAACTATGATAGACACCTTTTAAAAATGAAAATAAATAGATTGAAAAACAAAGGAATTTTCTAAAAGCGTTGAATATTTTGACTTAAAATGTTAGAATATTACTATTGATGTTGCTTTTTTAACAATCTCAAGTTTATGAACATCTAAAAAGAAAGGTGGTGATGTGATGTCTATTCTTGATGCAATTCAAAATGCGGAAGATAGAGCTGAACAAATCATCCAAGACGCAAGAGAAAAATCGCGGGATATTATCAGAGAATCCGATAGGATAGCCAAGGAGGAGGCTGATCAAGTTATTGCCAATGCAGTAACGAAAAAAAGTGAAATTCTCGATGCGCAAGAACTAGAGTCTGCAGAGCATGTTCGCAAAAAATTGGAAGCCGTTGATCAAAATAATCAAAAGATCTTTACGGCAGCCGAAAAGAACATCCCAAAGGCAGTATCCATCATTATGAAAAGGTTTGAAAGTCTATGATTGTACCAATGAAAAAAGCAACATTAATCGTTATGAAGGAGGACAAGGACGACGTTCTGTACGCTTTACAAGAAAGTGGCCATTTTATGGTCATTGGATCTGAAAGCAAAGATACAGAAGAAGTAAAACAAGAAGATCTTCAAGAGAAATCTGACGGTTTAACAGCAGTTATTCAGCAGAACGAGACGATTTTAAGGGCGATTAAGCCTTACAACAAAAAGAGTCTGTTGAGCCCTAACCCCGAAATTACTTATGAAGATTTTAAAGAAGTCAGTGTAGAAGGCAAAGAAGCCATCGAGACCATCAACAGAACTTTAAACACCATGCAGGCAAAGGAATCCAGAATAGCTAATTTAAGGTCTGAAAACCTTCATTTAAGACCCTGGTTGGACTTAAATGAGCCCTGCAATGCGAATAAAGATACGAAATCGACGATTACTCGTGCCGGCTTTATTGAAGACGCCTTCATTCCAGAACTTAAAGAATTGCTAGAAGAGTACGGTGGCGTCCTAACCCTATATGGTTACGGCGAACCCGGACATGCTGGCATGGTGACTTATCTGAAAGACGATAAGGAAGCGATTGATACGGAATTAAAAAATCTAGGCTTTACAGATACGGCATTACCCGATATCAGTGAGTTACCGAAAGACCGTTACGCAGAAAACATCAGACGAATGAAACGTCTCAGTTCTGAAATTGCCATACTCAATAAGTATATCAATAATCCCAATGAAAACATTGAGGACATCAACTTATTTCACGAACAAATGGTTGCGGAACATGAAAGAGAATCCGTCGATTATGTAGAGACTGCGGAAACGGTGTGCTTCCAAGGTTGGGTGCGATTTGACAAAACAGTTGTGATCAGAAAAGTTGTAGGGAAAGTAACGGATGTATTCGAGTTAAACTTCGAAGACCCCTCCGACGATGAAACCCCTCCAACAATTTTGGAAAATCACAAGTTTTGGCATCCCTTCGAAATGATTACCGAGATGTATTCTATGCCGCCACAAGGCAGCGTTGATCCGACTCCGGTAGCAGGTTTTTGGTACTGGCTCATTTTCGGTATGATGATGGGAGACGTGGGCTACGGAGCACTAGTTGCACTGTTCAGTCTTGTTGTCAAGAAGTTTAAAAAACCCAAAGGCGATATGCTACGTCTTCTCAACTTATTGCTGTATGCGAGTATTCCAACTATTATTTTTGGTGTATTGTTCGGAAGTTACTTTGGTGTTGAATTGACGAAACCAATTCTATTTTCTCCCATTGACAGCCCTATTTCGATGTTAATTTTTTCTATGATTATAGGTGCTCTACACGTTATTTCCGGGATGTGCATCCAAATTGCCCAGAACATTAAAGATGGCGATGTGATGGCTGCTATTTACGATCAAGTATCATGGATTGTTGCCATTATCGGTGTTGGATTGATGTTTATACCCTCCCTCAGTCATATAGGAAAAGCAATGGCAATTGCTGGTGCCCTTGTGGTTCTCTTATTTGCCGGTAGGGATAGAAAGAACATCATCGTTCGTTTGTTGAGTGGGTTGTATTCACTTTATGACGCCAGCGGTTATTTAAGTGATATCCTATCGTATTCACGTATTTTGGCTTTGAGTTTAGCGACCGGTGTTATTGCCTACGTTATGAATCTTTTGGCAGGCATGGCTCAAGGAGCAGGTATCATTGGTTTTGTCCTGTCGATATTCATTTATCTCATAGGCCATATCTTTAATTTAGCCATAAGTTTATTGTCTGCTTATGTTCATGACAGTAGACTTCAATACATAGAATTCTTTGGTAAATTCTACGAAGGTGGAGGTATTCCTTTTACACCTTTAAGGTTTGATCCTAAAACATACGATTTTGTAAAAAAGTAAAATCAAGGAGGAAGATTACAACATGTCAGGTTTAGTTTTAGCAGTTATGGGAGCGGTTATCGCAGCTTGTGCAGGTCTTGGTTCAGTAGTAGGTGTTCAACTTTCAGGTTCGGCAGCAGCAGGTGTTGTGGCAGAAAAACCGGACTTATTCGGTAAAATGCTTGTTTTGCAGGCGCTACCGGGAACACAAGGTATTTATGGTTTCTTAACAGCTGTTTTGATTCTCAATCAAATTGGTCTATTAGGCGGTAATCCTGTTGATTTAACAGTGATGCAAGGTTGGTCTTATATTGGTGCGGGTCTACCCATCGGTATTATTGGAATTGCTTCCGGTATCTATCAAGGTAAAGCTGCGGTATCATCTATTCTTATGACCGGTAAAGATGAAACAGCCTTTGCAAAGGGTATTACCGTCACCGCTATGGTTGAAACTTACGCTATTCTAGCTTTATTGGCTTCTATTCTGATACTGAACTCACTTTAAAAACTATGATGAAATCGCTAATCTTCATAGGGACGAAAGGTGAATAGAATGGAGGTAAAAATTTGAGTAGTACAAAAATTACATCAAAAATAATTGAAAAAGCGGAAAAAAATGCCTCTGAAATTCTGGAAAATGCTCAAAAGCAAGCAATTGTAAATAAAAAACAAATAAAAGAACAATCTAAAAAGCAATTAGCAGAAATCAAAGAGCAAACCGACAAAGATATCGAAGCGATCAAACACAAAAATGAATTGATGCTTCGTCTTGAAAGTCGAAAAAAAGTATTGGCAACGAAAAGAAAAGTCATAGACTTAGTTTACGATGCGGCAGAAAAGGAGTTGTCACAGCTGGACGAAAGCAAATGGCAATCCCTGATTACGCGTATTGTAGTCAATGCTTCTGAAACCGGAACGGAAAAGCTGAGAGTACCTCAAAAAGATAGAGCAAAGTACGAACAAGCCGGACCGGACGGAAAAACCTTTTTAGCTTCTCTCAACGATGCTTTGATAAAGAGCGGCAAAAAAGGACAATTGACAATGGATGCTGAAGATGGCAAATTTGACGGTGGTCTTGTATTGATACAAGAAAACGCCGACATCAATGCATCTTTTGATTACATTTTAAATATGATCCGTGAAGATTCCGAAAACGAGGTAGCCAGCGTTCTATTTGATAAGGAGGGATAAATATGAGTAAATCTGATTATCCTTATGCAAATGGGCGTATTGCTGTAAAAACACAACAACTCATCGGACGGGGGCAATGGCAAAGGTTAATAGAAGCGGGCGAAGGTCAAGCGCTAAAATACCTTGAAGAGAGTGCCTACGGCGGTCACATCGATAATATTCACGATGCACCTCTGGAACACCTTATTAAAGGCGAACTGGACGAACTGTATGCTCTGCTCAGAGAGATTTCCCCTGATGCTGAATTGACCAATATTTTGTTGTTGTTCAACGATGCTCATAACTTAAAAGCAATCACTAAAGCGCATCGCTTGGATTTGAATTTCAGAGACTACTTGACGGATCCCGGTGTCTATACTTGGGAAGAATTGATAGATGCAGTGGTTAATAAGAACTACGCTTTCCTTTCCGAAGAATTGCAGGAAGTTTTACAAAACGCCGAATCGGAAGAAAACCCCCGGTTGGCTTCTGCATATATAGACAAGGGTATTTATCAAACCATGTTGAAGTGGGTCGATCGATCTAAAAATGCGCTGATGCGTGAATTTATCAAAACAAGAATTGACAATGCCAACATCATGATGGTCATACGCGGCAACCAATTAAATTGGGAACCGGGTGAAATCGAACCCATGTTCATTCAAGGCGGCACTATCGAGGTCAACACCCTCATGTCGCTACTGGGAGAACCCCTCAATCAGGTGGTGCAACTCTTGGGAATCAGTGAGCATGAATATCATCAACTTGTAGGAAATTTAAATCAAAATGACAGCATTGCTGCAATCGAACAATTCCTAGATACTCGGTTATTGAAAATTGCAGAAAGAGAAAAAAACAATGCTTTTGGTATAGGCCCGATTCTTTATTACTATTATAGGAGAATCATAGAAGCAAGAGCTTTGAGAATTCTATTTGCTGAAAAAAGAGCAGGAATGAGCTCAACGCTGTCGGCATTGGGAATCGTATCATAGGAGGAATGTATGGATAGTGCAGAAAAAATCGCCGTAATCGGAGATAGAGAATCCGTTATGATTTTTCAGGCATTGGGTTTTAGAACCATTTATGCTGAAAAAAAGGAAGAAATTAATAAAGCCATACATGATTTAGCTACGAGTCAATATGCTGTAATTTATATTACCGAACAAGCAGCCGCTACGGCGATGCAAACCATTGAGTTGTATAAAACATCGCCTTATCCTGCCATCATACCGATACCCAGTCGATTAGGTACTTTGGGTCTTGGTCAAAAAATTATAAAAGAAAACATTGAGAAGGCAGTAGGCGCTGATATTTTCTAGGTAATGGAAAGGATGGTTAAAGAATGGGTCAAGCCCAAAACATACAAAATACAAATAAAACTGGCACAGTAGTAAAAGTAGCCGGTCCTTTGATCGTTGCCTCGGGTATGGCAGACGTCCAAATGTTTGACGTTGTCAGAGTGAGTGAAAGACGATTAATCGGAGAGGTTATTGAATTGAGGGGTGATATGGCCTCCATTCAAGTTTACGAGGAAACTGCCGGTCTAGGCCCCGGAGAACCGGTTTACTTAACCGGTGAACCCCTATCTGTGGATTTGGCACCGGGCCTTATCGAAGGGATCTTTGACGGAATACAAAGACCGCTGGCTTCTATTTATGCGCAAGCAGGGGATAGAATTGCCCGTGGTATCGATGTTCCGAAATTGGATTATGAGAAGAAATGGAAATTTAAACCTGTGGCACAAGTTGGCGATCACGTCATTGCCGGAGATGTCCTGGGAACCGTTGACGAAACTGAAGCAGTCCTTCACAGAATCATGGTCCCCAACGGTTTAGAAGGAAAATTAACATGGTTGTTTGACGGTAGTGCAAACATTCAAGAGCCCATAGCAAAAATTGAAAAAACTGATGGAACCGTTGAAGAAGTTAAAATGCTGAGAACTTGGCCGGTACGACGCGGTCGTCCTTACAATGAAAAACTTGCACCGGACGAACCGATGGTAACAGGTCAAAGAGTCATCGATACCCTTTTCCCCATAGCTAAGGGTGGGGTTGCTGCGATACCGGGACCCTTTGGTTCAGGTAAAACGGTTGTTCAGCACCAGATTTCCAAATGGGCAGATGCAGATATCATCATCTACATCGGATGTGGCGAACGTGGTAACGAAATGACCGACGTTTTAATGGAATTCCCGGAATTAGCTGACCCTAGAACCGGTATGTCCTTGATGAAACGGACGGTACTAATAGCGAATACATCGGACATGCCTGTTGCAGCCCGTGAGGCTTCCATTTATACAGGTATCACCATCGCGGAATACTACCGAGATATGGGTTATAAAGTTGCTTTAATGGCAGACTCCACTTCTCGTTGGGCAGAAGCGTTGAGAGAAATGTCCGGACGTTTGGAAGAGATGCCCGGTGAAGAAGGTTACCCGGCATATCTGTCTTCGCGTATTGCGGAATTCTACGAAAGAGCCGGCTATGTTGCGTGCTTAGGAAGTGACGAACGCTATGGTACGGTTTCTGCTATCGGAGCGGTTTCGCCTCCTGGTGGAGATATATCCGAACCGGTATCCCAGGCGACTTTGCGTATTGTAAAAGTGTTCTGGAACCTCTCAGCAGATTTGGCTCATAGACGACATTTCCCCGCAATAGACTGGATTGCAAGCTATAGCTTGTATTCAGATCAGATGAACGAATATTTCGACAACCATGTGGATGCCAATTGGTCCAAACAAATTCAGGAAACCATGCAGATCCTTCAAGAGGAGTCAGAATTAGAGGAAATCGTCCGTTTGGTTGGTGTAGACGCTTTAAGTTTCCAAGATAGATTGACCTTAGAGTGTTCACAATCTATCCGTGAAGACTACCTCCACCAATCCGCATTTGACGATGTCGATACCTATTCTTCTCTGAAGAAACAAAACGGTATGCTTTCCACTATTTTGGACTGGTACCATATGGGTCAAAAAGCTTTGGATGCTCACGTACTTTTTAACGATATCATTCAGATGACCATCAGAGAACGTATCGCAAGAATGAAATACGTTCCAGAAGATAAGGTCGACGAGACATATAAGGCTATTAAAAATCAATTAGAACAAGAGTTTTTAGCATTAATGGAAGGAAGTGGCAACATTGATTAAAGAATATAAAACGATAACCGAAGTTGTTGGTCCATTGATGTTGGTAGAAGAAGTTGAAAACGTAAAATACGATGAATTGGTTGAAATTGAGCAAGCCAACGGCGAAAAGCGCATCGGTAAAGTCTTGGAAATCAATCAAGATAAAGCTTTGGTGCAGTTGTTTGAATCCTCCCAAGGGTTAAAACTGCCGACCTCCAAAGTGCGTTTTCAAGGTAAGAGTATTGAGCTGGGCGTTAGCCAAGACATGCTTGGACGTGTTTTTGACGGTATGGGTCGTCCTACCGATGACGGTCCCGAGATCATACCGGACAAAATGTTGGATATTAACGGAGAGCCTCTAAACCCCTATGCTAGAGACTATCCTGCCGAGTTTATTCAAACCGGAGTGTCCGCTATTGACGGCTTAAACACTTTGGTTAGAGGACAAAAGCTACCGGTTTTCTCCGGTTCCGGTTTACCTCATGCTCGTTTAGCAGCGCAAATTGCTCGACAAGCGCAAGTTTTGGAAAATGACGAAGGCTTTGCGGTGGTTTTTGCAGCTATCGGTATCACCTTTGAAGAGGCAGATTACTTTATCAAAGACTTCAGACGCACCGGTGCCATCGAAAGAGCAGTCTTATTTATGAACTTTGCCAACGACCCCGCTGTAGAACGTATTTCTACACCTCGGATGGCCATTACTTGTGCAGAATACCTGGCTTATGAATTGGGTATGCATGTTTTGGTTATTTTAACCGACATCACCAACTACGCGGAGGCATTGCGAGAAGTATCAGCAGCGCGTAAAGAGGTTCCCGGCCGTAGAGGTTACCCCGGTTACCTGTACACCGACTTGGCATCTCTCTACGAACGAGCTGGAAGAATTAGAGACAACAAAGGATCTATCACGCAAATTCCTATCTTGTCCATGCCGGAAGACGATATTACCCATCCAATTCCCGACTTGACAGGCTATATTACCGAAGGGCAGATCATCCTATCACGTGAATTACACATGAGAGGATTGGAACCGCCCATCAACGTATTGCCTTCCTTGAGCCGTTTAAAAGACAAAGGAATTGGCGAGGGTAAAACCCGTAAGGATCATGCCGACACGATGAACCAATTATTCTCCGCCTACTCAAGGGGAAGAGACGCAAAGGAATTGGCAGTTATCCTTGGGGATGCAGCGCTATCCGATGTGGATAAAATCTATGCAGAATTCGCCACTCAATTTGAAGAGCGCTATATTTCTCAAGGTTTTAACACGAACAGAACCATTATGGAAACATTGACGATCGGTTGGGAGTTATTGTCTATCTTGCCTAGAACAGAGCTTAAACGTATTAACGAAAGCTATATTGATGAATTCTGTCCTACACCACAAACAAAGGAGGTGTAGTCTATGGCTGCTCGAGTCAATCCCACACGAATGGAATTGACCCGTCTTAATAAGCGTTTAAAAATGGCTGTCCGTGGACATAAGCTATTAAAAGATAAACGAGACGAAATGGTCAGAAGGTTTATGTTGCTGGTACGCAGAAACAGAACAGTGCGCACACAGGTTGAGGAAATCTTGGAAAAGAACATGGTGCAATTTGCTGTTGCCGGTGCGCGAATGGGAGAAGAAAATGTACGAGAAGCTTTGATGTACCCGGCTCAGTCCGTTGAATTGGAACTGGGCAGGCAAAACATCATGAGCGTCGATGTGCCGACCATTGCTTTTACCGGTGATATTTCCGTTTCGGACTTACCCTACGGTTTTGCTTTTACTTCCGGTGCTTTAGATAAAGCGGTTATAGATATGGCCGAACTATTACCTAACTTATTGGAGTTGGCTCAAATCGAAAAAACCTGTAACATGCTGGCAGATGAAATCGAAAAGACCAGAAGACGCGTCAATGCATTGGAACATGTCATGATTCCTGAAATGACAGAGCAAATTCGCTATATCAAAATGAAACTGGATGAAAATGAGCGAGGCAATATCACTCGATTAATGAAAGTCAAAGACATGATGATGGAACAGGAACAAGTATAAAAACAATTGCTCTCGATTTGTAACAAAATCGAGAGCTTTTTTATGCTTGAAGGAATAGGCAAAAAAGCTTACAATACTATCTAAGTAATGAAATATCGAGGTGAAGGATGGATACAGGGATCGACAGAGAAGCGGCATGGCGATTATTAAAACAATACAATGAAAAAGACTTTCATATCCAACATGCCATAACCGTCGAAAAAGTGATGGGTTATTTTGCGCAAAAACATGGTGAAGATGTGAACTTTTGGAGCATCGCTGGCTTACTCCACGATATAGATTATGAAAAATACCCGGATGCCCATTGTCAAAAAGCAAAGGACATCTTAAAAGAGTCGGGTGCGACGGAGGATTTGATACATGCGGTGGTCAGCCATGGTTACGGCGTTTGCTCAGAGGTGGAACCTACGCATTTAATGGAAAAAACGATGTATGCTGTCGACGAACTCACCGGTCTCATTGGGGCTGCCGCCTTAATGCGCCCATCTAAAAGCGTACAGGATATGAAACTCAAAAGCATTAAGAAGAAATTTAAAGATAAAGCATTTGCTGCCGGTTGCTCCAGAGATACCATCAAAAAAGGTGCTGAGATTTTGGGAATGAATATTGACGACCTGTTGTGGGAAACGGTGTTAGCCATGAAAGCGGTGGAAAAAGACATCGAAACAGAAATGGAACGCTATCGCAAAGAAACAGGCAATGAATAAAACGGTACGACAGAATTGAGCCGCCGTTACAATATAGGAAATCTTAAAACAGTCATCTTTATCTAGCAGAATAAGGATAGCTGTTTTTTTATGATTTTGCATGACTTATGCGAACCCTAATGATATCATGAACAAAACGAACAGGGAAAAAATGAAAAAACAAAACAATGTTGTCTATATCTTAAAATGTGCCGATGGTAGTTTTTATACCGGTTGGACGAACAATTTAGAAAAACGCCTAAAAGCCCACAACGAAGGGAAGGCTTCCAAATATACAAGGGCGCGTTTACCGGTGACTTTGGCCTATCGTGAAGTCTTTGAAACCAAAGTTGAGGCGATGAAAAGAGAATATGAAATAAAAACCTATACCAGAAAAGCAAAAGAAGCCTTGATAACAGGAAAAGGATAACAGCATGGATCGCTTGATAAAAGAACTCAAAAGAATATACACGCGTTACTTATTTTTTCATCAAGAAGAAGAAATGGTTTTATTTTTGATGAAATGTGTCACTTTGAAGTGGTTATGTGATCATCGTTTAATGGTCATAGACGAGGAAACGCGCCGTAGGATTCAAAATGACTTTACGGTTCCTACATTCATGTCCTTGTGGAGCAAAAAAGCACGTCGGGATATCACTTTTTATCGTGAAGAACGATTAATGCTCTCCGATACGATGTGGGGGGTGGTCCGTCAAATTTTGGAGTTTGAGTTTGATTTCTCCAAGTACCCTTCAGAATCATTGGCTGAAATCTACGAAGCGTTATTGCCGCCGGTGGGCAAAAGGGCAAAGGGTGCCTTCTATACGCCACAACCCCTAGCACAATTGATGGCGAAGATGTTGTTTTCAAAGATAGAACCCAATCCAAAGGCATCGCTTAAGGTGTTAGATCCTGCTTGTGGTGGCGGCCAATTGCTATCCGCCGTTTACGACCAAATGATGTCGACTGTTTTTATAGATGAACCTCAAAAAGGCCACCAACTTTTGTTGGAAAACATTTTACACGGATGGGATACAGAACCCTTGTCTGTTTTGGTATCCTCTTTGGTATTGGTTTTAAAATCGGATCGTTATGTGTCGCCGCGCCATATCGTGCAAGGGGACGCCTTGTTTATGCCCGATAACCACGAGATCGATCACTCTTTTGATTGCATCATCGGCAATCCACCCTATGTGGGCCATAAAGAAATTGACAGAAATTACAGTGAACAATTGAGACAAAAGTATGCCCCTGTGTATTCAGATAAAGCGGATATTTCTTATTGCTTCTTTATGTTGGGGGAACAACTGTTAAAAAAGAGCGGTCAACTGCTTTTTTTAACCTCCAGATATTTTATGGAAGCCCATTACGGCGTAGCCTTGAGAGAGTATATCACCGACCATTTTACCATCAAGATGTTGATCGATTTTAACGGTGTGCGCCCCATCGATAGAGTAGGCATCGATCCGGCGATCATTCAATTAAAAAAGGATCAAAACGATACATCGACTTTTATTACAAAACGCTTGGATTACACCACCGGCGCTACAAACGATCGCATGATTGAAGACTTGAAAAAACAAACCGGCTGTTATTATAGCACCATCATCACCGAACAAAAGAAACTGGATGCCAAGGTGTGGCGCATTCACGATGAGATGACATCCGGAATCGTTAAAAAAATTGAAGAGAAATCTCTTTTTTATCTTGAAGATCTAGTCGATAGCTTTCAAGGGATCATTACCGGATGCGATAAAGCATTCGTATTGAAAGCGGAGGACGAAAGTGATGCGCTCTTAAAACAGCCTTATATTCACCCATGGATCAAAAACAAAGATGTCCATGCCTATGGAATCGATACCCCTCAACTGGCAGCGATCTATACCAACGAAATACAGGATATTAAAGAATACCCTGTCTTGGAAGAAAGATTGTTGCCTTATCGAGAGGCTTTGATGAGAAGACGTGAAACCCAAAGGGGTACGCTCCCTTGGTTTCACATGCAGTGGGGTAGGGAGTTGAGCAAATTTAAAAAAACAAAAATCGTTTATCCCTACAAAGCTGCCTGCAATCGGTTTGCAATTGATCAGGATGGTTATTTATTTTCCGCCGATGTTTACGGTATGGTTCTGAAAGAACTTTTGTATGTTCACGTAGATGAATGCTTTTTAATGTTACTTTTAAACTCACGGTTGTATACTTATTATTTCCAATCCTATGCTAAAAAACTGGGTCAAGATCTGTACGAATATTATCCCAACACCCTGATGCGCTTGCGCATTCCGGAAGTGGAGAGCAAGCAATTGGAACGATTTCAAAACGACTATAGGCAGTACGCCAATCATATGATCGATCAATCAGAATTGGCGGAAAACTTCGAAACCTGGCTTCATGGTTTCTTTGAACTGAGCCGTAAGGAAAGTGCCCTGGTATTAAAGGAAACAAGCAATGCAAGAAAATATGTTTGAGATCAACAGAAAATCCCATGAAATGCAACACGCCCCCTTAGCAAATAGAATGCGTCCCCAAAATTTAGAGGATTTTGTAGGCCAAAGGCATTTAGTAGCCGAGGGTAAACTCCTTTATAGATTGATTAAGGCGGATCGATTGACTTCTGCAATTTTCTACGGTCCTCCGGGTACCGGAAAAACCACCTTAGCCCGTGTCATCGCTAACGAAACGCGAGCGGATTTTCACGAGCTCAACGCAGTCATGGCTGGGAAAAAAGATATAGAAAGAATTGTTCAAGTTGCCGAAAACAACTTAGGTGTTCATAACAAGCGGACCATTTTGTTCATTGACGAGATACATCGCTTTAATAAGGCACAGCAAGATGCGCTTTTGCCTTCCGTAGAAAAAGGGCTGATCACCCTGATCGGAGCGACCACGGAAAATCCTTTTTATGAAATCAACTCACCTTTGATGTCTCGCTCAACGGCTTTTGCTTTTCAATCCATGACCGATGAAGATATTGAAGAAATCATCATGAGAGCTGTTACGGATCAAGAAAGGGGATTGGGACACTATCCATTAAGCGTAAAACCCGAAGCCATCGCACATTGGGTGATGGCGGCCAACGGGGATGTCCGCAAGGCGTTAAACGCTTTGGAATTGGCAGCCCTTACCGTAGAAAAAAACGAAGAGGGACAAATTGTCATCGACTATCCCATTGCGGTGGAATGTATCCAACAGAAAGGTGTACAATACGATAAAGCCGGAGATAATCACTACGATACCATCTCCGCTTTCATTAAAAGTGTACGAGGTTCCGATCCTGACGCAGCCTTATTTTGGTTGGCAAAAATGTTGGAAGCCGGCGAGGATCCGAATTTTATAGCCAGACGTTTGGTGATTTTAGCTTCGGAAGATATCGGCAATGCGGAACCCCAAGGTCTGGCCATGGCCGTAGCAGCCGCCCATGCGGTGCAAATGATCGGTTTGCCGGAGGCACGACTCAATTTGGCTCAAGTGACGACATTTTTGGCCGCCTCGCCTAAGAGCAATGCCTCCTACGTAGCCATTAACCGTGCAAGCGAAGCGGTCAGAAAGCAATCCAGCGGCAAGGTCCCGGAGCATTTGAGAGACAAACACTATAGAGATCAAAGCGTTAAAGAAGAAAGGGTTTACCACTACCCCCACGATTACCCCTATCATTACTATAAACAACCCTATTTACCCGACGATATCGTTGGTAGTACTTTTTATCACCCAACGAAATTAGGATATGAGAAAAAACTATTGCAATACTTAGAAGCGATTCAAAAGCTAGAAGAATGGAAGGACGACAGATGAAAATAAACGAGATCATACATGGTTTTAAATTAATTAGTCAAGAAGAAATTGAGGAGATCCAAAGCATCGGTAGAGTGTTTGAGCACGTCAAAACCGGTGCGCGTTTGGTTTCTATCCAGAATGACGATACCAATAAAGTTTTTTACGTTGGGTTTAGAACCCCTTCAAAAAACAGCACCGGCGTTGCACATATTTTAGAACATTCCGTTTTGTGCGGATCTCAAAAGTATCCCCTAAAAGAGCCCTTTGTAGAGCTCATTAAAGGGTCATTGAATACTTTTCTCAACGCCATGACCTATCCGGATAAAACGGTCTATCCCGTTGCCAGCACCAACGACAAAGACTTTAAAAACCTCATGGATGTATATATGGATGCCGTTTTTTTCCCGAATATTTATGAAAACTCTTATGTATTCCAGCAAGAAGGATGGCATTATCACTTAGAAAACAAGGATGATGCGATTTATTATAACGGCGTGGTTTACAATGAAATGAAGGGTGTTTACTCTAATCCGGAAGAGATTTTAGACAGTGCCATGTCCAGCGCATTGTTTCCGGATACGATTTACGGATACGAATCCGGTGGCCATCCGGAGCATATCATAGACTTGACTTACGAAGACTTTATCAATTTCCACAGCAATTTTTACCACCCCGCTAATGCTTATCTCTATCTGTATGGGGATTTGGACTTAGAAGAAAGATTAGCCTATTTGGACAGGGAATATTTGTCGAAATTTGAAGAAAAAGAAGTAGACAGTCGCATTGATAAGCAAAGGCCATTACACAACATTGCAGAACGTGAAGTTGCTTACCCGGTTGCAGAAACAGTTCAAGAGGAAAACAGGGACTACATCAGTGTGGGTTATGTTTTTGACCTCAATCAAAACGTTACGACCATAACGGGTTTGGAAATTTTGTTAAAGTTTTTATTGGACTCCAATGTGTCACCGCTTAAAAAAGAATTATTGGATTTAAAAATTGCCGAAGATATCGAATACAGCTTTTCCACACCTCTTAAACAACCGTTATTTACGATAACGTTTAAAAACTCAAAAATCGAACACAAAGAGACAATTCTCAATACAATCGACAGAGTATTTGAAGAACTTTATCGCAAAGGTATCGATAGAGAGCTGTTAAAAGCGCGCCTTCAAGCATCGGAGTTTGAAACCATCGAAGCGGAATTTGGCAACTACCCCAAGGGGCTTATTTTTGGGTTGAATATGCTGGAACTATGGCTTTACGGAGGCAATCCTTTCGCTTATTTAAAATACCGTGACATTTATGCAGAACTCAAAAAATGGATGGATAGCAATGGGTTCGAAGAATTGTTGAAGGAAAAACTCTTAGACAATCGCCATCGCGCTGTCGTTACCATGCGCCCCGACGAAAACTTGGGACGTCAACAAGAGGATGCTTTAAAAGAAAAGTTGCAAGCTTATAAAGAGAGTCTATCGGATTTGGAATTACAAGAACTCTTAGATGAAAATCAAAAACTAATAGAATTTCAAACAGAAACCGATTCTCCGGAAGCTTTGGCGACAATTCCAAAATTATCCTTGAACGAAATAGAAAAAGACGCAAAAATTTATCGCATGGATGAGGTGATTTCTCAAAACGCATATGATATTTTCTATTATCATAGCACCGGAGATAATATCGTTTACTACAAATTGATCTTTGATACCGGTACGCTCAACTATGAAAACTTACTCTACTTAGGGATGTTCAACAAAGTGTTAACCGGCGTTTCCACAAAAAAATACCCCTATGAAACCTTAGATCGCCAAATGGACCTTTATACTGGCGGCATTTCAACCAACATCGATATCCATAATGATGTTAAAAATCCCGGTGGCTATAAGGGAAAATTCACGATCAAGGGTAAGGCGCTCTATGAAAATGCAGATCATCTTTTGGAATTGATGGAGTCCATCGTCAATGAAAGCATTTTTAATGAGAGGGATCTAATTAAAGATATCTTAACGGAAGCAAAGCTGACAAAGAAAAACCAATTGCTCAATTCAGGACATATTGCTGCTGCGCAGAGATTAAAAAGCTATGGTTCGCAAAGTGGACGTTATCTGGAATTGGTTGGTGGGTACGATTTTTATAAACAATTGGATGATATACATTGGGGAGAAGAAGATTTTGAAAGATTAACACTTCAATTCAAAGCTTTGTCAAAACATTTGTTTACCAGTCAAAATTTAACCGTCAGCATCACCTCTCATCCCAAACATAAAGAGACCTTAATCAGAAAAACAGAGACGTTAACCAAAACCTTAAACCCGGGTACAGGAAAACACTACGCCATAGATTTGCCACAAACCGGCAATAACGAAGGTATCAAAACCAGTGGAACCGTACAGTATGTTGCCAAGGGGTTTAACATCTTGGAGCATGGGTATGCTTACCGCGGGGAGCTGATGGTGTTAAAACAATTGCTCTCCATGGAGTATTTGTGGAAACAATTGCGTGTGTTGGGCGGTGCCTACGGTGCTGTTTTTGGCGTGAGTTATAGTGGCGATCTGTATTTTACTTCCTATCGAGACCCACACTTAGCCGGTACCTTGGATGTTTATGCCAAGGCAGCTGATTTTATTAAAAACTTGGACATCGATCAAAAAGAATTGGAAAAATATATCATCGGTTCCATCAGTCCTAAGGAAGTGCCCGTCAGCGATGCCCACAGAAGCTTTGTTGCTGAAAGTTGCTATTTTAGTGGCTTGACTGAGGATGACCTTCAAAAAGAAAGAGATGAAATGTTGGGTTGTACCCTTGCAAAGCTAAAGGATTTAACGGATATCTTTGATACATTTAATACAACGAATCAACTATGCGTTATCGGTAACAGCGATAAAATAATGGGTCAAAAATCTATATTTGATGATTTAATCATCTTGGACTGATGAACAAAAAAACCATTATCATCCTCATGATCTTGTCGCTATGGTTAATGGGCCCCCTTCATGTGAAAGCTGACCGCATCGACGACCATCTCTTTGATCCAAAAGAAGGTGTTTTGATCCTAGAAGAAAGAAGTGGGGATCGCTTATATGAAAAGGGTGCGGGTCAGCGTTACTATCCTGCCAGCACCACTAAATTAGTAACCGCTTTGGTGGTCTGTGAAGAGATATCGGATTTCAATGAGAAAGTAACAGTAGGCGAGGAAATAAAGAATTTGGATCCGGAAAGTTCGGTAGCAGACCTTGAGGTTGGTGAAAGCCTAACTTATATGGACTTGTTGTATGGGCTGATGCTCCCCTCAGGTAACGATGCGGCTTTAGTTTTAGCCCATCACATCGGGCTGAGAACCAACTCTCAAAATCCTGTTGATGGTTTTGTCACATTGATGAATCGCAAAGTAGAAAACCTGGGCTTATCCAACACGCACTTCGAAAATCCCCACGGCTTACATCACCCCAAGCACTACACCACTCCGGAAGACCTAGCGATCATCGCGCAAGAAAGCTTTTCTTCTAAAATCTTACTAAAAATCATCAACACGCCGCATTATAGCTGCTCCGGATTGAACGGTAAACAACATCAATGGTACAATTCGAATCTTCATTTATTTGCCGATAAAATACCCCCGGTATATGACCGAAAAGGTGAGTATCTTGGAAAGAACCCCTTCTATAACCCCACGATATGGGGTGGGAAAACCGGTTTTACAGACGAAGCGGGTCGTTGCTTTGTTTTTTTAAGTCAAATCAGAAACATGGAAATCATCGGTGTATTATTGGGAGCGGATGATAAAACCGGCATATTTGTTCAAAGCAACGCCGTTACCGAGAATGTTGATAAATCATACACATTGTTGGATTGGAACAATATTTTGGAGAAAAAAAATCAATCGGTCCTCAATCCGAGAAGCGAAAGAGATGCATGGTTGCGCCTGCAAACAGACGAAGATCTACGGAGCTGTTTGTCCGAATCGGAAAAGCGTCGCTATCAATTGGATTATAAGTGGGACGATACGTATTGTTACGAGACAGAAGGCCAATTGCGTTTAAACAGATCTATAACCAGAGGGGCTATTGTCGGCGAAGGGATCGTACAAGTGGACAACCGGGAAGTTAAACGCTTCCCTCTTATCAGTTCAGAAACAATCAGCAAAAGAACATGGGCATCGATTTTAAAAGATGTTTTTTTAAAAGTCCACAGTATCCTCATTTTAGATACATTTCCCATCGGAACCAATGTATCCACTTCAAGAAAGGTGGTTGTATGAAAAAAATTGAATTACTGGCACCGGCAGGTGACAGGGCATCGGTGCTGGCAGCCATTAACGGCGGTGCCGATGCTGTTTATGTCGGAGAAAAAAGCTTTTCTGCCAGAAGGCGAGCCGGAAATTTCAGTTTAAAAGAACTAAAAGACATACTAACGCTTTGCCACAGCCAAGGTGTCAAGGTCTATTTGGCTATAAATATTTTAATAAAAGATTCAGAGTTTGAGGAAGTCATCGAAACTCTAAACCACCTCGGCAATATGGGCATTGACGGACTGATTCTCCAAGATTTGGGGCTCATTGAACTTATACGCAATCACTATCCTATGTTTTCAATGCAAACCAGCACCCAAGGTTCGGTCTATGGACTACAAGGTGTAAAATATTTTGAAAATTTAGGCTTTCAACGCGTCGTCCTTCCGCGGGAAATGCCCATAAAAGAAATAGCTCGGATTCGAGAAGAGACCGCAATTGAATTAAAGATTTTTATTCATGGCGCACTGTGTTACGCCTATTCCGGCCAATGTTTGATGAGCGCTTTAATTGGCGGTCGGTCGGGCAACAGAGGTTTGTGCGCACAACCTTGCAGAAAAAATTATACACTGTATGATAAACACGGCAAGTTTGTCAAATCCGGTACCCTGATCAGCACAAAGGATTTAAATACCTTGGACCATATTCAGGAGATCGTCGCAGCGGGTGTGGATGCTTTAAAAATCGAAGGACGGATGAAACAACCTGCCTATGTGTATGCGGTGACCCAAGCTTATCGCAATGCCTTGGAGGGCAAGCCAGTAGATACGAACATGGCCATAAAAATGGTGTTCAATAGAGATTTTACCTCCGGTTTATTATTTGAGGATACGCAGACACTCAATCAGCAGATAGCCAAAAACAAAGGGCGCTATATCGGTATTGTGGAAGTGAGTGATCCAAATAAACTGGTGCTGCGTTTAAAGAAAGGCGAAACCTTACAACTGGGAGATGGCATCGCCTTTGGACAAGATCAAAAAATCGGTGGGATGGTTGAACGCCTAGAAAACATGCCTTCGGGGTGTGTGGCTTTGCCGCCTAATTCGAGAGTTCTAAAGCAAATGAAAGTTTTTAAAACCAAGGATGAAGCCCTAGAATCAACACTGACAAAAGCAGCATTGAAGCCCATTTCTATTCCGAAACAACCATTATCACTCCATTTAGTTCTGAGAGAAGGACAACCGATTGATGTACAAGTGTTGGGAGACTTAGGACTGAACTTTGAGGTTCCCATTTTTCCCCAAGAAGCGCGAAACCGCTCGATTGATCTGAAATTCATTGAAAACCAATTGGAGAAATTAGGGGACACACCCTATACTCTTAAAACATTAACAGTCGATTTAGAAGAAGGACTTTTTCTTAAAAAGAGTGAACTCAACGCCGTAAGAAGAGAAATTGTAAGTAGGTTAAGGGATAACAGAAAAAAAGAAAAAATACAATATCCAACCTATCGAGCGGAAGACATTCTCCCCAAAAGGCGTATCAGGAGCATATCGGATGTGCAGCTCAAAAAACAATTATCCTTGGAATTAAGAGATAGCATCCAACTGGATCACCTACCTGATGTTGATTTAGACGAAGTGGTCGTACCTGTTTACGACTACAGAGATATCGAGATGATCCGTGCCAATCGTCAAGGTTTGCGCGATAAAAAAATAGATTTAAACATCGCCTTTCCAAGGATTGTCAATACAAACACGATGGAAAAGCTGGATGACATGACAGAAGACTTAAAACGGTTAAATCCAGATCGCGTCTTGGCAAAAAATTACGACGTGTTGCATTGGCTTACAATGAGAAAACTAGCCCCTATTCAAGGGGATAGCTCTTTGAATATCTTTAACAATCTGGCCATCGATCATTTGGAAAAAGACGGAGTGGCATCCGTCGTATTATCCATGGAGTTGGAATACGCACAAATTCAAAAAATGACAGAAGTATTGCGTAAGGGTTTCAGGTATACTTTGCCGGTATATGGCTATAGTGAGATGATGGTAACCGATCATTGCCCCTTCGCATGTAAAGAGCGGCAGTGTGACCATTGTCAATTGATAACCGGTGCCCGCTTAAGGGACGAAAAGAATCAAGATTTTCTTCTTTACAAGGATCCTTTACAGCATATTCATCTGTACAATTCTCACGTGTTTGCCTTGTATCGGGAATTGAATCGCCTGCCTTATTGTGATGAGTGGCGCATTTATTGGACAAAGGAAAAAAGATCGGAGATAGAAAATATTATTTTAGAATATCGCAAAGATCAACCCTGGAAATCGGATCGATGGATCAAGGCATTGCCCAATCGAACGAGGGGTTTAATACATAGAGGAGTTCATTAATGGATAAAAGAAGCATGCGTGTTTTGGAATTACATAAAATTCAAGAAAAATTGAAAGAATTCTGTAAAACCGGTGGGGGAAGACTAAAAGCTGAAAACATGTTGCCTATGTTAGAGACTTATTTGGTGCAAGAAAGTTTGGAATCCACCGATGAAGCCTTACAGATGACATTGCGCAACGGAACCCCGCCCATTGCCGATGTTTTTGATGTAAAAGACTATTTAAAAAGAGCGGAGATTGGCTCTACTCTGAGTTTCAAAGAGTTTCTCCGTATCGCGTCGATGCTCAAGGTATGCGAAGATGTCCAAGAATATTTTGACGAAGATTTGGAGATCGGAAGCCTAAACTATCTGATTGACTATCGCGACAATATGGTGGATTGTAAGGATATTATCAAGGAAATTCAAAAGTCTATTCTCAGTGAATCGGAAATAGCGGACGATGCATCGCCGGAGCTGAAACGGATTCGTCACGAAATACAATTTAAAAACAGACGTATTAACGACGTGTTAGAGAGGATCCTCAATTCTCAAGCTAACGAGAAGGCATTACAAGAAAAGATTGTAACTTTAAGGAGCAATCGCTACGTCATACCCGTTAAACAAGAGTATCGTTCACAAATTAAAGGACATGTTTTAGATCGGTCTGCCTCCGGGGCTACTTTATTTATAGAACCGAGTCAAGTGGTTGAATTGAATAATGAATTGCGTTTGTTGGAAATAGACGAAGATGTAGAAATTCAGCGCATTTTAATCGTATTGGGATCAGAGATTGCACTGCACCAAGAAGATATATTGGAAAATTACCGCTCGCTGATTGAATTGGATTTCATTTTTGCAAAGGCTGCTTACGCTTTAGAAATCTACGCGACAAAACCCAAGCTGACAGAGAGCAAACACTTTTATCTGAAAAAGGCACGCCACCCCTTATTGGATCCTAAAACCGTCGTAGCTTCGGATATTTACATGCATACCGAAATTAACACCTTGGTCATTACCGGTCCCAACACCGGGGGTAAAACCGTTACTTTAAAAACCATAGGTCTTTTAATTTTAATGGTTAAATGCGGGATGTTTATACCGGTGCAAGAAGGTTCTACAGTACATCTGTACAATCGAGTGCTGGCAGATATCGGCGACGAACAGAGTATCGAACAAAGCCTATCGACATTCTCCGCGCATTTGACCAATATCGTCCGAATTTTAAAAGTGGCCGATGAGGATTCCTTGGTTCTATTCGACGAATTGGGCGCCGGAACCGACCCAACAGAAGGGGCCGCCTTGGGGATTTCCATCATTGAATATCTGAAAGAACAAAAAATTACAACGGTGGCCACCACCCACTATAGCGAAATAAAATCCTTTGCATTGGTGACTCCGGGCGTAACCAATGCTTCTGTAGAATTCGATGTAGAAACTCTGCAACCAACGTACCGTCTGCTCATCGGATTGCCCGGTAAATCCAATGCCTTCGAAATAGCACAAAAATTGGGTTTGTCCAGCGACATCATTGACGAGGCCAGAAAGCATATCGACACGAAAAAACTGCAATTTGAAGAAGTGTTGGTCAAAATAGAAAATAAGCAACGCCAAATCGATGCACTGCACCTGAAGGCACAAGAGGAGCATCGCGCTGCTCAATTGGAAAAAGAACGGCTTGAAGAGGAAAACAAGGCATTGCGTCAATCCAGCGAAGATATGATTCTGGCTGCACAAATGGAGGCGGAAGAACTACTGTCAGAAACCAGAGAAAAGACCGAACGGATTTACCGAGAAATTCGAAAAATGCAAAATCAGGCACGGTATTTTTCTGGCTCCAATCGAGAATTGGAGGGTCTGCGAACAGAACTCCACGATCAGGAAAGAAAAATTCGTTCCAAAAAGAAACGCAAACCGAAACCACAAAGAGTTGGTGACAAGCTGAATTTAGAGGATGTAGAAAACGGCATGCAAGTTTTTGTAGAGAGTATTCAACAAAGAGGAGAAATCTTGGATATCTTGCCGAAGGAAAAGTCTGCCATGGTTTTCGCAGGCAGCATGAAATTAAAAGTACCCATCCATCAACTCTCTTATGTTGAAGAGACATCAAAAAAGGAACCCTTTAAAACAAATAAAAAAAGACACAGCGTTGATAAAGCCCCCTTTGATCCAAAATTAGATATACGGGGTTTTGACAGCCAGGAAGGTGTCTTTAGAGTAGAAAAGTTTTTATCCGATGCTTTGCTGGCAAACGTCGAAGAAGTCATCATTATACACGGCAAGGGTACAGGAGTCTTGAAAACTGCCGTTCACCAATACTTAAAAGACAATAAACAAATTAAATCTTTTCGTTTTGGCACCCCTTCAGAAGGCTCTTATGGCGCTACAGTAGTGGCGTTGTAGGGTAACTACTGTAATTCATAATGAGTTTGATTAAAGAATACTTTATTTTAAGATAAAAGTTGACAAACCAACAACATTTATGTATTCTATTTGTAAGAGGCGAGTTGATTATAATGCAAAAAATTCAAGAATATAGAGCTAAAATAAAAGAGGTTGGGTTAAAAGCAACCCCACAACGGATCAGCATTTTAAAGGTTTTAACAGAAACCGATTGTCACCCCAGTGCGGATATGTTGATTAAAATGTTGGAAAAAGAAGGACATGTGATGTCTGTTGGTACCATCTACAATATTTTAGACACCTTTGAAGAAAAGGGACTCATTATCAAACTCCACGACCAAAACGAAGTGATGCGTTTTGATGCGATCACCACTTTTCACGTTCATATGATAGACGATGAAACGAACAACATTCAAGATGTACACGATGAAAAGCTAGAAAGCCTCATCACTCAACGTTTAAATGAAATTTTGCCGGAAGGGTTGACATACAACCATATGGAATTGATTTTGAGAGTATAATAAGAAGTTGCAAAGAGACCAAAGTAAAAAGAGACACGTCAGTGATCTCTTTTTTGTATTTTAGGGCATCTTTTTCATACCGGATTCAAAGCGGATTGGCTTTACAACCGATTATTCAGATAGTCGGTGATTCTATCACTGCAAAAATTGGGTTCAACTTGAGTTGTAGAATTGTAAAGAAAGCTTCATAAAATCTTTTGAAAAAAGTATGTAAATAAATTGAAAAGAACCAACAAATGATGTAAAATTAAGGTATTGAGGATATACTGTTTTCATTGTCCTATCCTCAGAGATAAAACAAGGAGGTACGAATCAATGAGAATATTGTTCATAGAAGATGAAATAAAAATTACCGACGCATTGCAGGAGTTATGTAAAATTCAGAACATAGATTGTGATGTTGCAAACGATGGAGAAGAAGGTCTATTGTTTGCATTAAATCCCATATATGACGTCATCGTTTTGGACATCATGTTGCCTTTAAAAAGCGGTTTGGAAATCTTAAAAGAAATCAGGGAAGGGGACATCAAAACACCGGTACTCATGCTGACCGCAAAGGGTACGGTGGATGACAAAGTTAAAGGTTTGGATTTAGGTGCCGACGACTATTTAGTGAAACCTTTTTCTGCAAAAGAGCTCTTTGCTCGAATTCGTGCATTGAGCAGACGTCCGGATCAAGACATTAAAGGAGAAATCATCACCTACGAAGATTTGGAATTTAACACCAAAAAGAATGTTTTGGAAGCCAAAGGCACGGAGTACAAATTATCGGTCAAAGAATCCAAGATATTGGAAATGTTGTTGAAACGCCCCAACCAAGTCTTTACAAGAGAGCAAATACTGGACCGTGTATGGGGGTTTGACAAAGAAGTCAACGAAAATAATATTGAAATATATGTACATAATTTGAGGAAAAAAATACTGGACACCAATGTAAAAATCGATACCATTCGTGGAGTCGGTTACTCCATTGGCAAAAGATAATCCTCTATGTTTCGGGAAATTAAAAGACAAATCGCGCTGTTTTCCACTTCAACACTGGTCGTTTTTTTAGTGGTGTTCGTCAGCGCGATTGTATTTTTTATGAATTGGTCCCTCCGTTACTCCGGAGAGATTTATTTATTCGATACAGCCAATAGTCTCATATCCAGAAATACCTTTTCCGAAAGTATAGGAGATGACCGCTTTAATATTGTACGAACGGATTATGACCAAACCGGTTATGATTATATCAAATGGAACAGCAACGATATGATCGTAGAAAATAAAGTCAGCCAAGAGGGGTTGATTGTAAAAGGATATAAAAACTTACAAAATCACAGAAATTATAAGGGATACGAAAACTTTGAGTTAAACGGGATCTCTTATCGCATGTATCAAACCGACTATACGAAGGAAGGTAATACCTATACTTTGCAAGTCTTTCAGAATACATCTGCAGAGAAAAGCTTGATGGCAAAAACGGTCAGTTTTTTAATTGTAATCGGTGCAGCCGGTGCCATTGTCTTGTTTCCGATTTCTTATTTAATCGCAGGCAAAAACTTGCAACCCATCAAAACGTCCTATGAAGCTCAAAAGAAATTTGTTGCCGATGCCTCCCACGAGCTGCGGACACCCTTGGCAGTTATTCAATCCAATTTAGATGTGTTGGAGTTCAAAGAAGATGAAACCATCAAAGAGAATGCACAATGGTTAAACAATATTGGAAACGAAGCTCAAACAATGGGTAAGCTCATTGGTAATTTACTCTTAATTGCCCAAGCGGACAATCAACAGATCGTTCTTGAAAAAACCGAATTCGACCTTTCGGAATTGTGCCGTGAATTGGTGGCATTAATGCACAGCATTGCCCTTGAAAACGGTGTTGTGATCCAAACGACCCTTCCCGATGAGGTTATTTATTGTGGAGATAGAGAACAAATCAAACAAGCATTGCGTATTTTAATAGATAACGCCATCAAATACTCCAACGGTCAGGGAACCGTCACGATCACACTATGTGAAACGAAGTCGTCGATTTCCGTTTCTGTTCAAGACGAAGGCATCGGTATGAGTGAGGAAGCGCGACAAAAGATCTTTGACAGATTTTACCGTGTTGACGACGCACGCCATCGTGAAAAGGGTGGCTTTGGTCTGGGGTTGAATATAGCCGATGCTATTGTCAAAATGCATAAAGGTAAAATTCATGTCACTTCGGAGTTGAATGTGGGCAGTACCTTTACGATGACTTTACCCAAATAATTTTTCTATATGGATGAGGAGAAATATTTTTGAATATTGTATTATATCAACCTGAAATACCCCAGAACACAGGCAACATTGCCAGAACTGCAGCGGTAAGTGCCTCGACTTTGCATCTCATTAAACCTATGGGATTTTCCCTATCGGAAAAAGCATTGAGACGCGCCGGTCTCGATTATTGGAACTTGTTGGACGTGCATGTTTACGAGAATTTTGAAGACTTTAAAAAAACGTATCCAAATCAACAATTATATTTATTGACCACGCATGCGCAAAAGAGTTATGCAGATTATCATTACAGACCGGACGATTTTTTTATGTTCGGTAAAGAGACAGCTGGAGTTCCCGAATATATTCACAAGGATCCGCTCGTCACATCCATTCGCATTCCGATGTTGGATTTAGAACAAGCCAGATCATTGAATTTGTCCAATGCTGTCAGTATCATCCTATATGAAGCGTTGAAACAAAATAGTTTTCCAAATCTAAGGTAAAAATGAAAAGAATTCATGTCGATCAAATTGAAAAAGCTATTGAAGAAATGTGCATAGAGGCGAACTATGTATTGCCTGTGGATGTAAAAAACGAGATCTATGAGGCGATGAAAACCCCTGCAACGGAGTTAGAGGCGCGCACTTTAGAAATCATGCTTAAAAATATTGAGATGGCAGAAACGCAACAAATGGCCATATGTCAAGACACCGGCATGGTCATCGTATACATTACCATGGGGCAAAACACGTGTATTGAGGGCGGTTATATAGAAGATGCCATCCATCGAGGTGTTGCTGCGGGTTACGAGAAAGGTTATTTGCGTAAGTCGATTGTCAAGGACCCGATATTGCGTGAAAACACAAAAAACAATTGCCCGGCCGTCATTCATTATCGGTTGGTCCCCGAAGATTGTTTTCGACTAACCCTATCGGTTAAAGGCTTTGGCTCTGAGAACGCCAGTCAGCTTAAAATGCTGAAACCATCGGATGGTGTAGAGGGCATTGTGGACTTTGTTACATCTTCTGTGATAGAAAAAGCTCCTAATGCTTGTGCGCCCCTAGTTGTGGGTGTTGGCATAGGCGGTACTTTCGAGAAAGTGGCAGCATTAGCAAAGCAAGCCTTGATGCGACCCTTAAAACAAGCCCACCCCGAATCTCATATTCAAAACTTGGAGGAAACTTTGCTTCAAAAAATAAATGATTCCGGTGTCGGTCCCATGGGTTTCGGTGGCAACACGACAGCCTTGGCGGTTCATATAGAAACCTACCCAACCCACATAGCGGGTTTACCGGTAGCGGTTAATATTTGCTGTTACTTGAACAGGCACGTCACCAGGAGCTTGCTATGAAAGAAAAAACAATCGACCTTCCCTTAAAAAATGAAGAAGAAATCAAAGAATTGCAAGTCGGCGATTGGCTGTATTTAAATGGTACGATTTACGTTGCCCGAGACGCTGCCCACCTGCGCATTGCAGAAAGGTTGTCGCTTGGGGAACCCTTACCCTTTCCATTAAAAAATCAAGCCATTTATTACATGGGGCCTGCTCCGGCAAAACCGGGACAGGTTATAGGATCTGCCGGCCCAACAACTGCTACACGTATGGACCGATACACACCACAACTCCTAGATATGGGTTTAAAAGTAATGATTGGAAAGGGACGTCGTTCAGCAGCGGTTATCAATAGTATGATTGAAAACGGTGGGGTATACCTTGCTGCCATCGGTGGTGCTGCTGCCTATTATGCGAATTGTATCCAAAGCCAAGAGGTGATTGCCTACGAAGATTTGGGAGCAGAAGCTATTTTAAAAATAGACGTTCGAAATTTTCCAGCCGTCGTGGCAATCGATTCATTCGGCAACAGTATTTATGATAAAGAATAGTAAAAGAGGTAAACATGAGTCAAATGGTTATTGATAGCTGTCTGAGAGCAGGGGGGAGCGATCCCATCTTTCGAATGGCAGCCATGGCAAATGAAAAGAAAGCAGAAATTGGAAAAGATAAAGTGATCGACTCGACTTTGGGCGCTTTGTTCGATGATGCCGGTCGTCTCGTGTGCTTTGATGCGGTGTACGATACGATGAAATCCTTAGACAATTGCGACATCGCAAGTTACGCTGGGATTGGTGGCATACCCTCCTATTTAAAGAGCGCGATCGGTGACTGTTTCGGCGACGACTTGCCCGATGCTTATATAGAAGCTGTGGCAACACCCGGCGGGACCGGTGCTATCCGTCATGCTTTTTGCAATTATACAGAATTAGGCGATGCGATTTTGGTTTCTGATTGGCATTGGCAACCCTACGAAACCATAGCTGCAGAAAATAGAAGGCAAGTGGCTTTCTTTCCTTTGTTCAACGACAAGAATGCCTTTCATCTGTCTGCTTTTAAAGAGAAGTTTAACGAACTAGCCGAAAAGCAAAAGAGAGTTTTAACGGTGTTGAACACACCGGCACATAACCCGACGGGTTATTCGATCTCTACTGAAGAATGGCAGGCTATTCTCTCCTTTTTAAAAGAGAAAGCCGAAAGTGGCATACCCATCATCGTTCTGTGCGACATCGCTTATATCGACTATGCCAGCAAGGAGGAACGTGCCTTTACGCAGTTATTATCGGATTTGCCGGAAAATGTTTTATTCTTATTTGCCTTTTCCGCATCTAAAAGCTACACCATGTACGGTTTGCGAAACGGTGCTTTAATTTGTTTATCTTCCAGCGAGGAGACTGTAAAGGAATTTGTAAACACATGCTCTTTTTCCAATAGGGGTACGTGGTCCAACGGAACACGGTGCGCTATGGAAATTGTTGCAAAAATCAAAGAAAATCCAGAGTTACAGGCAAGATTTTCTGCGGAACGAAACAAACATAAAGCCGTCCTTCAAAAAAGAGCGGAGGCGTTCTTGAAAGCTGCAGAAAAAGCTCAACTGCCGACCTTACCTTATAAAAGTGGTTTTTTTATTACAATCCCTTGTGAACAGTCACAAAAAGTTGCGGAAAGATTGATGGAAGACAACCTCTTCATGGTGGCAATTAATGGCGGTCTGAGATTTGCCGTATGCGCCGTACCGGAATTTCAATGTGCACAAGCACCGAAAATGATCGCCAATGCGATTCAAGTGGTTTCATGAGTTGAAGAAAGGTAAATTAGGAAAGTAAGCATGAAAGTAAAGATAGTCGACGTTGCTAAGGAAGCCAATGTATCGGTTGCGACGGTTTCCAGAGTAGTCAACAATATACCCCTTGTCAATGAAGAGACAAAAAAACGTGTCTTGAAGGCGATAAAGAAAACGGGTTATAAACCCAACGCCATTGCAAGAAGTTTAAAAATTCAGAAGACCAACACCTTGGGCATTATGATTCCGGACATCACCAGCCCTTTCTACACAGAAATTGTAAGAGGAGCGGAAGATGTCAGTGGAATTTACAATTACAATATTATCCTGATCAATACGGATATGGAACCAGCTAAGGAAAAGGATTCCTTAGGGGTCTTACTAGAGAAACAATGTGACGGTGTGATGTTTGTAGGAAAAAATCTTTCCGAAGAATTAAGAGAAGAATTAATCAAAGCACCTTGTCAAGTGGTCCTAGGTTGTGTTCCGGATTCCGGAAAGGATATCAGCTCGGTTTTAATCGACAACGAACAAGCATCCTATGAACTGGCTAAAAAATGTATAGAAAAAGGACATCGCGAATTTGCATTATTTTATGATGAAATGGTGGAAGGGTACGTCAATCAAGAACGTATCAGCGGTGTGAAAAGAGCCTTTAAAGAACACGACATCCACTTAGATGAAAGCCTGTTGTTTTATGGAAGAGAAACCGTTTTAGGCGGATACAAATCGATGGAAAAGGCCTTGATGATGGATAAACCCTTTACCGCCGCATTGTGCTACAATGATCAAATGGCTTTAGGCGCCATTCGAGCAGCTCAACAAAAGGGCATTGCCGTCCCTGAGGATATCAGCGTCTGTGGTTTCAACGACCTGTGGATTTCCCAATGGGTACAACCGGAAATAACCACCATTGGCCACCCCATGTACGATATCGGTGCCATAGCCACCAGAATGCTCATCAAATTGTGCGAAAAAGAAGAAACGGAAATTAAAAGCATCCGCATACCCTTCGAATTGATTGAGCGTAACTCATTAATAGAAAAAAATAATTAGGAGTTATTTTGGAAAATTCTAATATCGAGAGAATTCAATATCAAGATAAAGAGATTATCCTGATCAAAACAGCCCATGTCTCGCCGGAAAGCGTCAAAGAAGTTAAAGAAGTGATCGAAGCAGAACGGCCGGACTCCGTTTGTATTGAACTTGACAAAGACCGCTATCGCTCCTTACGGGATAAAGATCGTTGGGAAAATATGGATATTGCAAAAATAGTCAAAGAGGGACGCACAGGTTTTTTTCTGATGAATTTAATTTTATCCAACTATCAGAGAAAATTAGCGGAACAATTTGAAATTCAGTCCGGTCAGGAGATGGTTCAGGCCATTCTTTCTGCCGAGTCCATTGGGGCCGAAATTGTTTTAGCGGATAGAGATATTCAAATTACTTTTAAACGTATATGGAGCGGGTCCTCGCTGGTCGAAAAAAGCAAGTTGTTGTATGCCATCTTGAGCTCAGTCTTAGATGATGAAGAAATAACAGAAGAAGATCTGGAAAGTTTAAAACAAAAAGATGTTTTAACGGCAGCCATGGATGAATTGGCAAACTCTTTTAAGGGTGTTAAAGTACATCTTTTGGATGAGCGAGACCTTTACTTGGCAGAAAATATACGCAAAGCACCGGGCAAAAAAATTGTAGCAGTGATCGGTGCTGCCCATGCACAGGGCATTATCGACAATTTATATTCAGAGATAGACCTGAAAGCCTTGGAGCACTTGCCCCAAAAAAAGAATTGGAGCAAAGTGATTGCTTGGGTGCTTCCTATCCTATTAATTGCTATGGTGGGGTATACTTTTACACAAAATGTGTCTGCCGGATGGCAGCAAACGCTTTATTGGTTGGCGTTGACCATGGGCCTTTCGGGCCTTGGTGCCGTTATCGGTGGCGGTCACATTTTATCTGTCCTAACGGCTATTGTCGTGGCGCCAATTTCAGCATTGAGCCCTGTTTTGGCAGCCGGATGGTTTTCCGGTTTGATGCAAATAAGAATTCAAAAACCCCAGGTGTTGGACTTTCAAGATTTACCCAAGGATATCTACACACTTAAGGGTTTTTGGAAAAACAAAGTAACAAAAATTCTATTGGTGGCCACCATGACCAACATCGGCTGTGCCATCGGCAACATCGTTGGCAGCATCAATGTCATTAATATTTTTCTTCAAACGAGATGAAGATTTATGTTTACAGAAAGACTTTAATTTGATATACTGTTTAAGTTAGCAAAAACAGCAGAGAGAGAGGTGAATCAAATGAAAAAGGATATTCATCCGAAATATGGAAAAGCCACGGTTCGATGTGCTTGTGGCAATACATTTGAAACCGGATCCATCAAACCTGAACTAAAGGTTGAAATATGTTCTCAGTGCCATCCTTTCTTTACAGGGAAACAAAAACTCGTTGATACTGGTGGACGTGTTGAACGATTTAATCGTAAATATGGAAGAAAAGCAGAGTAATAAAAAAGCCGGTTTGACCGGTTTTTTTGTTTTCAATGATCAAACAGAAACAGATGAATGTACGAGATCTATTAGCTGAAGGGACGGATCAAATAAGAAAAGCCGGCATTGAAAATGCTAGGTTTGAAGCGGAATTGTTGTTAGCTCATATTTTAAAGTGGGATCGCGTCGCTTTGTATACCCAACATGAAGCGGAAGTAGACGAACAAAGCGTCGAAGCCTATCAAAATCTTCTAACAAAAAGCAAGGAGGGGATGCCCTATGCCTATATTGTCGGTAAAAAAGAATTTATGGGTTTATCCTTCACAGTAAACGAAAAGGTCTTAATCCCAAGGCCGGATACGGAATCTCTAGTCAGTGATTTCATAGAAACGTTTGACGATGTTTTGTCCAACAACAGTTGCACAGTCTTGGATTTATGTACAGGTAGCGGTGCCATCGGATTGAGCATTGCCAAACTGTATCCGAAAACTAAAGTCACTCTGTCGGATATTTCTAACGATGCGCTCAACGTAGCTGAAAAAAACAGACAACACTTGGATTTGCAAAATGTTCAAATCGTGCAAAGCGATTTATTTCAATCATTAAAAGGCCGTCGTTTTGATTATATCCTATCCAACCCTCCCTATATCGAAAGTGGAGCGATTCAACATCTACAAAAAGAAATTGCAGAATTTGAACCTAAAAAAGCCCTAGATGGCGGGGAAGACGGCTTGGATTATTACCGAAATATCTTAAATGATGCACCGGCACATTTAAACCAAGGGGGCTATCTCTTGTTGGAGTTGGGAGATGGGCAACATAAGCCTCTCAAAACAGTTATCGATCATAGCCAAATGAGTTTTGTCAAAGACATTTTGGATTTGACCCATACCATCAGAGGTGTCTTGTTAAGAAGAAATTGAATTGATTTGAAGTATGTTTTTCGATATGATAAAATGTACAGGAATACTCTAAGTAATGGAGGAATATGAAATGCTATCAGCAGGCGATTTTAGAAAAGGAATAACCTTTGAAATGGACGGCAGTGTTTATACAATTGTTGAGTTTCAACACGTAAAACCAGGAAAAGGTGCCGCATTTGTAAGAACAAAAATTAGAAATATATTGACAGGAGCTGTGACGGAACAATCCTTTAACCCATCGGAAAAGTTTCCCAGAGCCCATATAGAAACGAAAGAAATGCAGTACCTGTATTCAGATGGCGATCTTTATTATTTTATGGATCTTGATTCCTTCGATCAAATTCCTTTAAATTATCATCAAGTAGAAGATGCGATGATGTATTTAAGAGAAAATGACAATGCTACAATCAGATTTTTTAAGGGCGAAGCATTTTCTGTAACGGCCCCTAACTTTGTAGAATTAAAAGTAACCAAAACGGAACCAGGTGTTAAAGGTGATACCGCAACCGGTGCCGTTAAACCGGCCACAGTGGAAACCGGTGCAACTATTTCTGTTCCTCTTTTTGTCAACGAAGGCGATGTCATTCGCATTGATACAAGAAGCAACGAATACATGGAGAGAGTATAAAATGAAACTGTTAAGTGAAAGAATTGCATACTTAAAAGGTTTGACTGAAGGCTATGGTTTCTCAGAGGAAGACCAAGTTCAAAACGTATTAAAAGAAGTCATCAATGTCTTAGAAGATATGGCCTACGAGGTCGACAATCTGCAAGAAGCACATAACGAATTAGAGGCCTACATCGAAGAAATTGATGAGGATTTAGAAATAATCGAAGATGACTTCTACGGTGAAATAGAAGATTTTGAAGACATGGTTCATCCATGCTGTCATCACAATCACGATATGGATGGAGAGGATGACTTATACGAAGTGGTCTGTCCTGCTTGTCAAGAAACCTACTTGGCCAGTTTTGACGATTTCGATATGGATGAAGTTCAATGCCCCCATTGTGGTGAAGACTTTAAAATAGAAGAAACGATGGTGGAACAGTTAAAGGATATGGAAGAGTAAGAAAAATGAATCAACTAAAGCAAAAAATGTCTCAAGAAATCTCCAATGAGATGCTATGCAGCATCAGCAGCACGGCAGCTTTAGGTGTTAATGGGATCGAAAAAATGTTTATGAGCCTATCGGACGAAATCCTAGATGTTATCTACCCGTCTGCTGTTTCCAAAGGTGTGAAAGTCATTGAGTCCGATGGCAGTTATAGTGTCAATTTACATGTTATTGTTGATTTAAATGCCGATATTCCAAAAGTGGCAAGGGAAGCTCAAATCAAAGTGAAAGAAGCTGTCGAGGTTATTTCCGGTGGTCGGGTTTCTGAGGTCAATGTACATGTAAAAGGTTGTGGACGATATTAAAGCAAAAGGTAACTTTATACCACAGCAAAATAGCTAAGATAATAGCGGGGCAGTGCTTTTGCAAAGCTCCGCTTTTGAGGTTTTTTGTCCCTAGGGCTTTTTAAGAAAATGCCGGTGGAAAAGATTATCGAATTATGATGAGGACTTTTCGGAGATGCGGATCATGAAAAAGAAAAAATATATGAAGCAAGAGCGAGAACTTGCTATTCAGTGTTTATATCAAATTGAATTTCATCAAGAGATGGATGCCCATACGTATTTTATGCGTTTTTTTGAGCAAGAAAAAAACTTTCAATATGCAGAAAGCTATACCAAAAAATTGATAGATGTGGTCGTTCAACATAAGAAAGTATTGAATGAACTTTTGGAAGAATTCCTAAAAAAAGATTGGACCTTGAATCGTTTACCTTTAATCGAAGCAACCATTTTAAGGACCGCATTGGCGGAAATGTATTATTTGAACCAACCGCCGGAAATTGCCATCAACGAAGCGATAGAGCTAACCAGAATGTACTCTGATGAAGCATCAACCAAATATATCAATGGGGTTTTACACAATATAGCAGAAAAGCGGTTGCCTTCCCATGACTAAATACTACTTAGGTGTGGATACCAGCAACTATACCACTTCTTTAGCTTTGGTCGATCAAAATGGACATGTGTTGGAAAACATCAAAAAAATGTTGACTGTCAAAACGGGTGCCAGAGGTTTACGTCAAGCGGAAGCCCATTATCAACACACCAATCATCTGCCATCGTTAATCGCTGAACTTGCAAAAAAAGTGTCGTTGAAAAAACATTTGTCCGGCATCGGTGTTTCTACCCAACCAAGAAGACAGAAAGATTCATATATGCCGGTTTTTTTAGCAGGGTATGCCATGGCCAAAATTTTATCTGAAGTCCTTTCCATTCCGGTCATCGAGGTATCCCACCAAGAAAACCATTTGGAAGCCGCCCTTTATTCCGCAGGGCTTGCTTGGGATGCTTTACCCAATCATTTTACTGCGGTTCATTATTCCGGCGGCACATCGGAAGTTTTAAAAGTAACAAAAAAAAAGGACGGCTATCACAGCGAAGTTTTCAGTCATAGCTTGGATCTTCACGCCGGCCAATTGGTAGACCGCATCGGCATCATGTTGGGTTTGCCTTTTCCAGCGGGTAAACATTTGGAAGCCTTGGCAAAAAAAGGAAAATGCATCGCCGACAAACCCTTGAACCTACGTTTCACCGGTAACAATTTTAATTTGTCCGGTTATGAAAATATTTGTAAGACTTGGATTGAGAAGGGCTACCCACCCCAAGACATTGCCCTGACGTTATTTGACATTTTGGCAAGAGTTTTAATACACGCACTAACGCTACAAAAAGATGGCGATTATCATCAAGTATTGCTGTTTTCCGGAGGTGTGATGTCCAACCAATACATCCAACAACGATTATTACAAGCGGATTTAAAATACCAAATATTAGCTTTTGCAGAACCGGCTTTTTCTTCGGATAATGCCGTCGGTTGTGCCTTGCTGGCAAGAAGAGCTTTGGAGAGTATACATGATACACAGAGTGATTAGCGTTAAAGAGATCAATCAATTTATAAAAACCCTTCTAGAATCCAATGCTTTATTGAAAAGCATCAAGGTAGAGGGGGAAATCTCCAACTTTAAACGACATAGTAACGGTCACGCTTATTTTTCATTAAAAGACGAGTACAGCAGAATAGCCTGCGTGATGTATCAAAGTGATTATGCCCAAACCAAAATAGAGTTATACGACGGTCTGCAAGTTGTTATTACTGGTTCTGTAAGGGTTTATGACCGCATGGGTCAGTACCAATTGGGAGTCCGTTCGGTAAAAATTGCGGGTTTAGGTGAATTGTACGAACGTTACGAAGCGCTTAAGAAAGAGCTGAAGGATTTAGGTTATTTTGACGCAAAATATAAAAAAAGCCTGCCCTCTTTTGTTCGTCAAGTGGGCATCGTCACCTCCATCGACGGGGCAGCCCTACACGATATACTTTCCGTTATGGCGCGCAAAGCGCCGGCCGTTACCTGCTTGGTGTACCCCAGTTTGGTACAAGGGGTGGACGCCAGTGACAATTTAATCGACGGCTTGCGCTATTTTGATGAAAGAGAAGATATCGACGGCATCATTATCGGTAGAGGTGGCGGCTCCATAGAGGATTTGTGGAGTTTTAACGATAGACAATTGGCAGAAGAAATTTTTAAAAATCGTCACCCCGTTGTATCGGCTGTCGGTCACGAAACGGACTTTACCATTGCCGATTTTGTTGCAGATGTCAGAGCTCCCACACCTTCTGTAGCGGCAGAATTGGTGGCTGAGAGCCATGTGCAATTGTTCAATCGTTTGGAGAATCAAAAACAACAATTGCTCAATGGTATTCAAGGTATCTTAGAACAAAAAAGCCATCGCATGGAAATTCTGCAAAAATTGTTGGTTGGTCAAAAGCCGGAAAAGAAATTAATCCAACGGTCTTTAAATTTAAGGGATTACGCTAAAACCCTCATCAACAAAATGGATCAAAAACAGGCTATGTCTGAAAGAGCTTTGACCCTTGCAACAAGCAAACTAGTACATTTGAACCCTCGCTCCATTCTAGAGAAGGGGTATCTCCTCGCAGAAAACGATGCAGGAGAACTATTGAAGAGTGTATCGGCTTTAACTTTGGGGGAGGGCGTTCATCTGATATTCCACGATGGTCATGCCCATGCAGTAGTAGATAAAATTGGTGATAAAAATGAAAAACTTTGAAGAAAAAATGAAGGAAATAGAAACGTGTATAGAAGCCTTAAATCAAGAAAGCACAGGCTTAGAAGAAAGTCTCAAATATTTTGAAAAAGGTATGGCGATGGTTCAGGAGTGTCAAGAAACCCTGCGCCGAACTGCTTTAAAGGTAAAAAAAATTACAGATACTCTAGAGGAAACGGATTTAAATTGGGATTAGGCAATGAAAAACTTTCACGATGAATACAACCGAACTAAGGATCTTTTTGAAAATAAAATGCTGGCAATGGTAGGGGAGGCCGTTTACGATGCTCCGGAAATATTGACAAAAGCCATGCGCTATAGCTTGGAAGCCGGGGGTAAAAGAGTACGACCGGTGCTCATGCTTCAAGTGGCACAACTATTTGGCACCACCTTGGAAAATGTTTTTCCTTTGGCGGTAGCTTTGGAGTTCATACATACCTATTCCTTAATTCATGATGATTTACCCTGTATGGATAACGACGAGCTGAGGAGAGGCAAACCCACCAATCACATCGTTTTTGGTGAAGACATGGCGCTTTTAGCCGGTGACGGCCTCCTGAACTTGGCAATGGAAACAGCTCTTAAAGGCGCAGAAAACTTAAAAGAAGACGATTTAAAGGTCTACTTGCAAGCCATGAGAATTCTATTTACAGCAGCCGGTGTCAACGGCATGATCGGCGGCCAAGGGGTGGATTTGTTATCTGAAAACAAAGACATCGATGAAGAAACCTTGCATTATATTCATACCCATAAAACCGGAGCTTTGATCAATGCTGCGGTTTTGTGCGGGGGAATCTTAGCAAAGATCGACGAAAAGACATACAGTATTTTGCAACACTATAGCGACGTGATCGGCTTGGCTTTTCAAATTCGCGACGACATATTGGATGTCCAAGGGGATCCGGAAGTAGTTGGCAAAGCGATTGGTAGCGATCTTGCCAATAAAAAAACAACTTACGTCACCTTATACGGACTTCAAGAGTCGGAACGAAAGTTGAAGAACTTAGAAGAAGAAGGGATCCGATTGATGAACCAATTGGATTGTGATACATCTTTTTTAAAAACCATGATCCGTTATATTTGTCAAAGAGATCAATAACGGAACCAAGCTCTGTAAAGGCTTCTGTGTCAAAACCGTCGCATTGAGAGTTGGAATGGTGCCCTAAGGTTTAGCGAACTCTATTTTGTTTTAAGAGACCCATAGCTTACTTTAAGGCTATGCTTTTGACGACGATTGAATATTTAAACTCATATAACAAACGCCGCCACATTTCGTGGCGGCGTAACCATTGGTCGGCCAAAGCCGATCATTTTTATTTTAAGTCATAGGTCTTCCTGTTGTTTTCTGACGCCATACAATCGATTGCTAACATCTGATAGCAACCGGGTCGATCCGTTGCTGTAAGAATTAGAACGGAATAGACAACAGGTCATGGAATTAATAAGCAATCAATTGGCGGATGTAGTCGGCTACTTCATCAATGGGCATACGAATTTGTTCCATGGTGTCCCGATCTCTTAAGGTAACGGTGTTGTCTTCCACAGTCTCAAAATCAATGGTAATACAAACCGGTGTACCCACTTCATCCTGACGTCTGTAACGTCTACCGATGGATCCCGCTTCGTCATAGTCAACTGGGAAGTATTTGGACAACTCAGTGTAGACTTCACGTGCTTGATCGCTGAGTTTTTTCGATAAAGGTAAGACACAGGCTTTATAAGCAGAAAGATAGGGGTGTATTTTCATAACCGTACGCTCACTGCCGTCCTCTAGAGTTTCTTTTTTAAGTGCGTCGCATAGAACCACTAAGAAGGTTCGATCGCACCCTAAGGAAGGTTCAACACAATAGGGAATATATTTTTCGTTGGTAATGGGGTCTTGATACTCCATGTTTTTCCCGGAAAAGGTTTGGTGTTGCTTCAAATCGAAGTCCGTTCTGTCTGCAATTCCCCAAAGTTCACCCCATCCAAAGGGAAATTCATATTCAATGTCCATGGTTGCTTTGGAATAATGGGATAGTTCTTCCGGGGTGTGATCCCTGAAACGTAATTTATCCGGTTCAATGTTGAGATCGTGCAGCCATTGGATGCAAAAATCCTTCCAGTATTCGAACCATTCCAGATCGGTACCCGGTTCACAGAAAAACTCCAACTCCATTTGTTCGAATTCTCGCGTTCTAAAAATAAAGTTCCCCGGAGTGATTTCGTTTCTGAAAGATTTCCCGATTTGTCCGATGCCAAAAGGTATTCTCTTTCTGGTGGAACGTTGAACGTTTTTGAAGTTCACAAAAATACCCTGTGCGGTTTCCGGTCGCAGATAGAGTTCTGAGGTGCTGTCTTCCGTGACACCTTGAAAAGTTTTAAACATTAAATTGAATTGTCTGATATCGGTAAAATCCGATTTTCCACAGTGGGGGCACACCACTTGATGCTCCATAATGTGTGCGTACATTTTTTCATTAGACCAGCCGTCAACGACAACTTCCTCTTCTTTGGAAGCATAGTAATCCTCTAGTAATTTGTCCGCACGGTATCGGGTTTGACAGGACTTGCAGTCCATCAAGGGATCGTTAAATCCGCTTAAATGACCCGAAGCTTCCCAAGTTTTGGGATTCATTAAAATTGCGGCATCTACACCGACATTATAGGGTGATTCTTGGATAAATTTTTTCCACCAAGCTTTTTTCAAGTTGTTTTTTATCTCGACGCCAATGGGTCCGTAATCCCAACTATTGGCTAATCCGTCATATATTTCTGATCCAGGGAAAATGATTCCCCGCATTTTTGCAATGCTGACAATCTCACTCATTGTAAAGCTGTGCATCTAATCCTCCTTAAGGCAATCTAAGTTCATGTTGTTATCATAACACAAAGCGGACAAAACGTTAAGATAATCAAATTATTATTTAAAGGTGTTAAAAATTATAATACATGTTAAAATGAAAATAACTTGTTTAGGTATTAAATTTACTGGAGGAGATCATATGATTATTGCAATGACAGCAGGTTTAATTGGAGGTTTAGGATTATTCATCTATGGAATGCATTTGATGAGCGAAGGCTTAAAAATCCTAGCCGGTAATCGAATGAAGACCTTACTGGAGGTTTTGACGAATAATCGATTAAAGGCTATCTTAGTTGGTACCATCCTCACGATGATCGTACAAAGCTCGAGTACGACAACGGTTATGGTGGTGGGTTTTGTAAACGCATCACTTATGACACTCCAACAAGCTGCTGGTGTTATTCTAGGCGCCAATATCGGTACGACGATTACGGCACAATTAATCGCTTTTAATATCACAGCTGCCAGTCCAATTTTCATCGGCATTGGAACCGTCATGACACTTTTTTCAAAAAGGAAAAAAACAACCGACCTAGGATCCATCATCTTGGGGTTTGGATTGTTATTTTTCGGAATATCCGTTATGTCGGGTGTGATGGAACCCCTTAAAGAAAGTGAATTCATCAAGCAATTGTTGGTTCAATACGGTATGAATCCTTTTTGGGGGCTCATGCTCGGAACTTTAGTGACCGGTATTATGCAAAGTTCTTCGGCAACGGTTGGATTGTTGCAAGCCGTTGCGCTGTCGGGTTTATTTGTCGGTATGAGCAGCACAGATGCCATCCGTATTTGCACCCCAATTATTATAGGCACCAATATCGGTACCTGTATCACTGCTATGCTCTCCTGTATTGGAACATCCAAAACGGCGCAAAAAGCTGCATGGATACACTTATTTGTCAATATTTTTGGAGCGATTTGGGTGTTGGGTATTTTTGGAATCATCAACATGGTGTTTCCGGTCAACCCGGTTTACGAATTTGTCACCAAAATATCCGGCAACATGATTGACGCCAATCGTCAAGTCGTACCGAACCTCGCTCGGCAAATTGCAATGATGCACACATTTTTTAATGTTGCCAATATGGTGGTCATCTTACCTGTGCTCAATGCTCTGGTCAAGTTTTTAGACAATCTCATTCCCAGCGAAAAAGCGGAATTTACCATTCAATTGGATACCCGTTTGTTAAGCAACCCCTCTGTCGCTTTAGGTCAAGTGTACAATGAAATGATTACCTTGGAGAGCATGTGCTTAAAAAACTTTAGACGCACAATGGAGGATATAAAAAACAAGGATTCGAATAATGTTCCTAAAATAATAGAAACCGAAGAAATGATCGATAGTTTTGAAAAACAAATTATCGATTACACAGTACAATTATCCAATATAGATATGAGTGTTCAGGACAACCAGCTCGTCGCTTTTATTTTAAAAAGTGTCCATGATTTAGAAAGAATTGGTGACCATTGTGTCAATGTTTCTGAAGCTGCCACCAGTGTTTATGAAGATAACATTATTTTCAGCGAGAGTGGTCAAATGGAATTGATGGAGTTGTTGGGAACAGTAGAGGCGATTTTAGTTGATTTAAACGATGTATTAAAGAATAAAAGCCTCAATATTTGTCATCGGATTCTAGATAGAGAGAATGTCATTGACGACTTAACTGATCTCTACATTGACAGACATATTAAACGGCTTAACGAAGGCACCTGTAATCCCCTTGCAGGCATCATTTATGCGGACATTTTATCCAATTTAGAAAGAATAGGCGACCACGCGGTCAATATAATCAATGGATTGATAGACGCTTTGGACGAAGAAAAAACCTTATTGGAAGAGGAGGTAAATTATTAATGGAATATGATGTTATCATCGTTGGCGGTGGACCGGCGGGATTAACGGCAGGAATTTATACTGCAAGAAGTTTATTGCGCACTTTAATTATAGAAAAAGCAGTGGTTGGTGGTCAAATTGCCTCATCCTTCGAGGTGGAAAACTACTCAGGCTTAACTGAAGTGGTATCGGGCTTTGAATTAACCGACACCATGCGTAAACAATGTGAGGGTTTCGGTGCACGATTGATTAGCGATGAGTTTATTCGTTTTGAAGTAATAGATGGCGGATACGAAGTTCATTGTGAAAACAACACCTTTAAAACAAAAGGGATTATTTTAGCCATGGGTGCCCATCCCAAAAAGTTGGGTGCAAAAGGTGAAGACACCCTTGCATCTTGTGGGGTTTCTTATTGTGCCACTTGCGATGGAGCTTTTTTTAGAGATAAAAATGTTATTGTTGTCGGCGGTGGCGACACGGCATTGGAAGAAGCCTTGTTTTTGACCAAGTTTGCAAAAACTGTCGGTATCGTCTATAGAAGAAATGTTTTGCGAGCTACTAAAATTTTACAAGATAGGGCACGACAAAATGACAAGATACAATTGAGACCGGAAACGGTCATTGAAGAAATTAAAGGAAAAGACTTTGTAGAATCTGTTGTCTTTAAAGATGTCAAAACGGGAAAAACCTTTGAAGAACCCATAGATGGTGTCTTTATGTTTGTAGGACAAGTACCCAATACCGAAACCATCAAAGGTCAAATACCTATGAATGAAGCGGGCTATGTATTGACCAACGAAAAAATGGAAACACCTTTTCCCGGCGTTTATGTAGCCGGAGATATGTGTGTTAAGCCATTGCGCCAAGTGGTGACTGCAGCTTCCGACGGAGCTGTTGCCGCTGTGCAATTATCCAAATATTTGGAAAGCTTGGAATAATCAACAGTGAGCAAAATCAGGTTGGACGAGTGGCTCGTCGAAAAAGGTTTTTTTCCAACCCGTGATAAGGCCAAACGCGAAGTGATGGTCGGCAATGTGCAACTGGACCGACAAGTATGCAGCAAAGCCGGAGAACAAATTAGCATCGATTACAACCCGGAAAAAGTTACCATAACCACCACTGAGAAATCCTTCGTCAGCAGAGGGGGCAAGAAACTACAAAAAGCACTGGAAACATTCGATATATCCGTCTCAGATAAAGTATTTTTGGATATAGGAGCTTCGACCGGCGGGTTTACCGATTGTCTTTTAAAAAACGGTGCCAAAAGAGTTTATGCCATCGATGTGGGCTATGGCCAGTTGGATTGGTCTTTACGCCAAAATGACAAGGTCGTTGTAATGGAAAGAACCAATTTCAGAACGATCGATGAAACTGTTTTTATGGACGAAGCTGTGGATGGTTTTGTTATGGATGTTTCTTTTATTTCCGTGAAGAAACTATTGGTAAAGCTTAAAGATATTTTACAATCTCAAGGAGAGGGTATTCTTTTAATTAAACCTCAATTTGAAGCCGATAGAGACAAAGTAGAAAAACCGGGTGTGGTGAAAGATAAACAAATCCATATTGAAGTATTGCGCGATATCTTAACATTTGCCGAAAGTATCGATTTTTCAGTAATGGGTTTAAGCTATTCGCCGATTAAAGGCCCTAAGGGTAACATTGAATTTTTGGCGCATCTAAAAAAAATGTCGGAAAGCAATACCCATATCCATATTGAAAAGATAGTCGAAAATGCACATGAGGAATTGAAGGATAAAAAATGATTCAAGAAATAGGTGTTTATCTCAATACTGACAAAAAAGAAAGCATGAACCTAGCACCTCAATGCTTGGCATATCTACAAAAAAAAGGTGTAGCAACGGCTGTTTTTAAGGATCAAGCCAACCTGATTCCGGATATTCCAAAAGAAACCAGTCATTATGATTATGACGATTTTTTCTCGATACCTAAGGCAATTTTGGCATTAGGAGGGGATGGTACGATGTTGTCCGTTGCTCGGCATGCTTGTTTCCATTCTATACCGATTTTAGGCATCAACTTGGGTAAACTCGGTTTTTTAACGGAAGGAGAGGCGGCCCATTGGAGGGCAACCTTATCAGCACTATGCACAGGCAATTACTATTTTGATCGGCGCACCATGCTGGATTGCCGACATAAAGACTCCACAGGTGTAGAGCATCACGATATCGCTTTAAACGATGTGTTTGTTAGAAATTCAGATTTACGTATGATGCGTGTTAAGATTAGTATCGATGGAGAAGAGCTGGATAATTTGCGTGCAGATGGTCTGATCGTCGCGACACCTACCGGTTCAACAGCCTATTCTCTATCTGCTGGAGGCCCTGTGGTAGCACCTAACGCCGACATCCACATCGTCAATCCAGTATGTCCACATCGTTTACACGACAAAGCCTATATCGTACCTGCAGATTCGAAGCTGCAATTGACTTTTCCGGAAAAGGACGAACAAAATGGCGTTCTCTCAGTGGATGGGCAAAAATACATTCCGATTCAAAAAAGTGATACGATTACGATTGAAAAATCAAAATTCAAAACGACATTTATTCGACTAGAAGGTAGCTATTTCTACGAAAAATTAAGAAAAAAAATGTCCACTGAAATCAAATAGAGGTCCAGAGGTGTAGGATGAAAATTTCACGTCAAACAAAAATAATAGAGTTGATTGATAAATTTCAATTGGAAACTCAAGACGACTTGAGTGAAAAACTAAAAGAGTTGGGCTTTTTTGTGACGCAAGCGACCATCTCTAGGGATATCAAAGAACTGAGGCTCATAAAAGTTATGGGGAAAAACGGTAAGCAGTACTATTCTACTTACAAAGACGTCGGCACCCTGTACGATGAAAGGGTAGTATCTGTTTTTAAAAAAGCCGTACTGACTGTCGATGTTGCAGAGTTTTTGGTAGTATTGAGAACTTTACCTGCAATGGGGCAAGCAGCGGCCTTAGCTATTGATTCCATGGAAATTAATGAAGTGGTGGGTACCATTGCCGGAGACGATACTATTTTTGTTGCAATCAGAGAAAAAAAAGATGTTCCCTTAGTGGTTGAAAAGTTTAGAAAGTTGATGAAGCTTTAAAGGAGAATCCATTGATCCGAACATTGTATGTCAAAGATTTTGCCTTAATTGAAGATGTTACTGTCGAATTTTCCAAAGGCCTCAATGTCCTGACCGGAGAGACCGGTGCAGGTAAATCGATTATCATCGATGCTTTGTCTCTTTTAATGGGTGGACGCAGTAGCAAAAAAGATATTGCTTACGGTCAAAACAAAGCTGTCATACAAGGTCAATTTGAGTTGCAAAACGATAGAATACGAAAGGATCTTTCCGAAACTTATGGGATAGATCCCAATAGTCAGGATTTGATTTTATCTCGGGAAATTAATCGTAGTGGCAGAAATGTTTGTAAAATCAATGGGTTTTTAATAACTGTTGGCGAATTAAAACAGATTTCTCAACTCTTAGTCAGTATTTATGCACAAAATCAATTTGTTGTTCTTCAGGATAAAGCCTACTACCGCGATATTATAGATGGTTATGGCGGTAAGGAACTGGACAGCTCTCTAGAAAAAATAAAAAATTTAACCGACCAAATGAAAAGATTGCGCAAAACAATCCAGCAAAGTAAAAAAGACTATGCGGAGACCTTAAAGCAAAAGGAATTTTTAAACCATCAGTATAAGGAAATCATCCAAGCACAATTAAATCCCCAAGAAGAAGAAACATTAACGGCAGAGAAAATCAAAATCCAAAACAAAGAGTTGCTAGCTGAAAAGCTTTATCAATCCATTGGGCTTCTGCAGTCTCAAAATGCAGAAATCGATCGCAGTGGGATTGTGGAAGACCTCTATAAATTAAAGGAATTGGTTTACGAACTCAGCTCCTACGACGAGAATTACAAAAGTTACGATGCTTTATTGGAGTCGATGATTGGTGATTTAGATGAATTGTCTCGTATTATCGGTTCCGATCTCCAAAATTTGGATTACCAACAGAGTTCTTTGGATGGAATTCAAGCCAGGCTGAGTCTCATAGCGACATTAAAGCGTAAATACAATATGGATGTCGAAGAAATGCTGGATTATGCCTCTCAATTGTCCGAGAAATTGGTTCAATTTGAAAACTACGATTCTAATCTAAAAAAGCTGATGGGTGAATACCAAGAATTATGGCAAACGTATTTAAAGGAAGACCAAGTTTTACATCGTCAGAGAATTAAAGTCGCGACAGATTTTTCCGAGAAGTTTTTAAATGAATTAAAAGATTTAGCACTGGAAAAAGCCGTATTCAAAGTAGATATTCAAAGAAAGGAAAATACAATTTCCAAGTATGGGCAAGATGTTTTTGATTTTTTGTTTTCTGCCAATCCCGGAGTTCCGGTAAAATCACTTAATGAAGTTGCCTCTGGAGGGGAGTTATCGCGAATGATGCTGGCTTTTAAAAAAATATACGGTACTTATTTAGAGGTGCCGATTATGGTTTTCGACGAGGTCGATACGGGCATCAGCGGACGTACTGCTCAAGCAGTTGCAGAAAAACTCAACGATATCAGTCGTGCACATCAAGTATTATGCGTCTCCCATTTACCGCAAATTGCGGCGATGGCTGACCGCCATATTCTGGTGGAAAAAAAGTCTACACAGAATCAAACGAAAGTTAACTTTAAAAAACTACTCATAGAAGAAAGGGCAGAAGAGCTCGCCCGTATGTTGGGTGGTGCCTACCTTACAGAAAAAGGTTATGAATTGGCAAGAGAATTACTTTCACAAAAGGAAAGTCGCCAATCAACAGGAGAGATCATTGAATGAATTTAGCAGCAATCAATCCGATAGCATTTAAACTGGGAAGAATAGAGGTGCGTTGGTATGGTCTTCTGATAGCTTTAGCAATCGCAATCGGTATCTTTGTTTCCATCAAACGTTCTAAAAATCGCCGTTATTCAGAAGATGATGTGTTAGATTTTTTTCTTTACCTCATACCTGCAATGATCGTCGGTGCCAGATTATATTATGTCCTGTTTGAATGGCAATACTATGCACAACATCCGATACAAATTTTCGCCATGTGGGAGGGTGGATTAGCTATACATGGTGGCTTACTGGCCGGTATTGCGGTGAGCTATTGGTATTGTATTAAAAAGAAGATTCCTTTCCTTCATTTTGCAGATGGCATCATACCGGTTGTGCCCTTGGGGCAAGCGATCGGCAGATGGGGCAATTTCATTAATCAAGAAGCATATGGCAGAGAAACCGACTTACCATGGGCTATCGAGGTTTTTGACGTTCAAAAGGGTTTGATCAAAGTCCATCCTACTTTTTTATACGAATCTTTAGGCAACATCCTAACTTTCATCCTCTTGTTGGTTTATGAGAAACGATATCAAAAAAAAGATGGGGAACTGTTGTTTTTGTACTTCATCAGCTACTCTTTTTATCGTTTTTTTATTGAAGGCTTACGGACCGACTCCCTAATGCTCGGTAGCTTTCGAGTTGCACAAATCATTTCAGTCGTCTTGATGACGATAGGGATCTTAGGGATCGTGGTATTAAGAAGAGATTTACCCAGCCATAGTGATGACTTGTAAACAAAACCGATATATGGTATAATGACTATTCAGATGGAAAAACATATTAAAATTATCGCAAGAAACAAAAAAGCTACCTACGATTATTTTATCGAGGAAAAAATAGAATGTGGCATTGTTTTAGCCGGTACGGAAGTCAAGTCCTTAAGACAGGGAAAGGTCAGTATCAAAGAAAGCTATGCCGATATTGTAGACGGAGAGGTTTTTGTTTATCAAATGAATATTACACCCTATGAAATGGGCAATATTCACAATCAAGACCCGGTTCGTCCAAGAAAACTATTGCTCCATAAACGTCAAATCAGAAGGCTTATCGGACTTAAGCAACGACAAGGGTATACTTTGGTGCCTTTAACCATTTATTTCTCGAACAACCGCGTTAAATTGGAATTGGCGTTGGCAAAAGGTAAAAAAATGCATGACAAGCGCCATGCGGTTGCCAAGCAAGATGCCAAAAGACGCATGGAAAGGGCAATCAGAAGATAATATATGGGGACGTAAAGGTTTCGACGGGGGTATTGCAGTACGAACAGCGAGTCGAGGTGCACACATCGTTAAAGTGGCAGTTTAATATAAACGCAGAAGATAACTTCGAAATGGCTCTTGCTGCTTAATTGCAGTAAGACCACAAAACTTCAGCTTATATAGCTGAGCGTCGCTTCCTTTTACCTGTGATTGGAAGATCGACGTCAAATTTAACAGGTAACACTGTTATGGGGGCTTCGACATAATAGTGACTCAGAAGCTGGCCGATTCAAAGGGTGTCATTGCTCGTTGAATTTGGTAAGAATAAATCAGTGACTGTGCTCGGAGAAATTCGTATGAATGTACTTTCGGACAGGGGTTCGATTCCCCTCGTCTCCACCAAATGAACCATAAGACGAACCATTAGGTTCGTTCTGATCGGCAGCAAATAGTGCGATTCAGCCCTCGCTTTCAGAATAGTTGTAGGCGGTCGTCACTTGCATGTTGTCAATAAAAATAGATTCGATCAGGGCTTTAAAGTGAATTCCTGATTTTTCTTAACCGTGTAGACCATTTGTTTAAACGATTAGGAAATAAGATGACGGCATCCTTGCGATGCGGTCTTTTTTATTGTCTCAAGTTCTAGAAGCGTTGACATCTTTGAGGTCTTTACTTTCAAGTCATTCAACATGTTGTTGTTTTGTGTCTGTATGTTGCGTGTACTGGTGCTGTTTTGACCGTTGTCCATGGCATTCAGCAGGTTTTCCAACTTTCTTGAACATCTGCATTTTCTACTTTTATAGATTGGATAAAATTTGAAAATCTTGCGAACAGCCGGCACTTATATTTCAATATCCTGATTTTTGTCGGTGGAGTGACCTTAGGGCAAAGATCCGTTGGATTTACATTTTTCCAAATTAGTTCCGACACCGCGTCGCATGGTTTCGGTTAAATTGAAGTTGCAATACTCAGTTAGCCATCTATGAGGCTTCGACAAAAACATCCTAAAAAGAGCATAAAAATACCCGGAAGGCACGTACGATTTTGTTGAAAAGGAAGTACACCTCCGGGTCTAAGACCAAGCTTTCTAATTTTGTAGAGGTTTTATGTGTTTTTAATATACACCAAAGTATATGATTTCAGGATTTTCATTGGTGCCGGTTACCTTGGCTTTGCAAATCATTTTCTTTCCGTTGACTTCGCAATACGATTTCAAAAACCATGTGTCAGGGCCTTCCATTTTTGCTATTGTTTTCCCCGTTGAGAAATCCAAGTCGAAATCTTCACCATAAATACCTTGGCCATGGTGTTTGACAGCTGACCAAGCTTTGTCTTCTTCAAGTTTTTCACTCTGCACTTCATTTTGTTCTGCTTGAATGTGTGAAATTGGCTTTAAGGTGACTTCTGCTGTTTTATTCTTTGGATCTTCTTTAATTTCTCCGGTGGTGTAGTCCTCTTTTACGTCGTCTATGATAGAGGTAACATCGACTCCGTCGGCAATATATGTGCCTGTGTAGCCGGCAGCATTTATTTTATCAATGGTTTCGGATAGGGGAGCACCTACCTGGTCGGCAAAGAGCAGCTGTGCTTCTGATGTAGTATCCGCTGTCTTGTCTTCCTGATTTTTATTAAAACAGCCGGATAATCCGGTACTGATCAGAGCAAATGCGATCACTATGCCAAGAATACCTTTAATCGAATTTTTCATATTTTCTCCTTTGGTTTTAAACTTTACAATACTTTCACAACAAGTTTTATTGAGGGCACCCTAAACTTTTATGCGGATGGTTCTCTTGTAGATAATAGTATAGGTCCGACATTATCAGTCCAACCTATTGGTTCTATTGGCGCCACGCTTAAGCGTTGGCGAAGTCAACAATCTTTGATTAAGAGAATTCCACTTTCCTGACCTCGATTTTAGCAATAAAAGTTCTCTCGGAATTGCCAACTTTTTTTCTAATTCTTCTTGAGAATACTTATTTTTAACTATCAAGATTTTTATTTTTTGAATAAGTCAATCATGGGTTCTCTGACTTCGTTGAATTCATGTTCATTTTAACGCGATTGTGAAATGAATTCAACAACAAAAAAAATAGTTGTTATGAGTTCATAATGACAGTATTAGAACACTATCTGTGAAATGAATTCACTCTTCGCATCATGCCACTCAAACACAAAAGACATTGAATATAAGGCCAATCTTGGTTTGCAGATGCAAGAACTGTCGCTCAACCAATACAGAATAAACGGTATCATTGAACGACTATCGAAATAAAGAGCACTTGACCGACGTTAAATGGATTTTAGACGAACCGGCTAAAACTTTACCAAGCGGCGATAGACGATACCATCGAAGATAATGCCGATTTGCATTATATAAGTGGTTTAAAAGCGAAAATGATTAGGGTAATTGTTGGAAATGTTGCGATTGGTGTAAAGAAGTAGTCGGAGTTCACGATTACGTAAAAGTAAAAGTCACCGGCAACCATGTCTTCCGTAGAGATCGGTATTGCTTAGAGTATGACCCTAGGAAAAATAGGCGTCAGAACGTGCATATAAAGAGCTGGCGGGATATAGACAATACTACTAAAATTAAAGAAAAGCTAGCACATACGAAAAAAGCTGAAAATACGTATTAATTGTAGATAAAGTTAACCGATAATAAAGACATGGAGTCATAAAAAGACAATAATGAAATTCATAATAATTTAGGTTTTATCAATACTGCAGACTGCAGACGAACAGAAAGGAGTTGACGGATATGCTAAGTGATTTTTACAAAGAAAACCCGGAAAGCAAAATTTGGTTGATTGATGAGCTTGATGCTGTCGGACCATTTTACTTCAACTTCGATAAGAAAAAATCTATAATTTTTGGTCAGATTATCCTAATAAATTAACATTAGAAGAAAAAAGAATATTTGATACAGAATTCCCTGAAATGGCAGAATTAAAAACATAAGAGGCTTTAAGATGATCCACCTGTAAGGGTGGTTTTTATGCAAAAATCAAAAATATAAAAATATTATGTAAAGAAGAGGGTAAGCTTAATTTTGAATATTTTGGCCTATCGACAGGGTAGAAAAGAAATGATTCTTTCACAAATTATTCCGGCTTTTCTATTGTGCTGTGAAGAACGAGGAGGGTTACATACACAGTGAAAGATATTTGCTAAGCGATAGAGAACCTATGGTGCAAAAGGTGCGATGACCATTATTAAAAGGTCACTTAACAAAGGTCTATGATTCTGAGCCTTTAGTGTAATTCTCACTAACCCAACATTTTTTTAATAAAGACACTCATGCTTTTATTTCAAAAATGTATAAAATAAATACAAGATAGAAACATCTTCAGAAAGCCTTCATAAATTCTATTATCAAAGTTTCGTTTGGTGTAAATAGTTTGTAGAATTATTTTGTTATGATAAATCTACGGAGGTAATCCAATGAAAATAAATATTTACACTTGCCATTTCGGTAATGGCCATTATAAAGCAGCGGATTTTATTAAAGAACAATTAGACGCTGATCACGAAACTAAAATTATCGATTTATACGAAGAAATATTCCCCAATATGCACGAATGGGTGTATTATTTTTATAGGGATTTAATGCAAAAACAAAACCTGTGGTACCACTTATTTCTAAAGGTGGATGGCGTCAAGGACAAAGTCATTCCGCAGTTAACTTTTTTGAAAAATAGATTCTTCGATTATTTAGACAGCCGTCCCAATCCGGATATTTTTATCGCCACCTACTCCTTATCCGCCTACTTTTTAGGACTTTACAAACAGGAAAGAGAACTGACAACCCCCTTGATTACCTGTGTAACGGATTTTATGGCTCATGAATTTTGGATGAACGATTATACGGACTTGTATTTGGTCGCATCACCCTTTACAAAAGCGCATTTACTACAAGGGGAAGTCCAAGAAGAGCAAATTCTGGTTTACGGATTGGGTGGACAGAGTAAAGGTAACATTGAAAGAAGTTTCGAAGGGCCTCTCAAAATATTAGTGACCGGTGGTGGTCTGGGTTTGCTCCCGAAGGAGATTCAATTTTATACGGATCTGCGAGATCGCTACCATGCGGAATTAAGAGTGATCTGTGGTAAAAATGCTAAAATCAAACGCAAATTAGATCATGCCAATTTAAAAAATATTTACACCTTTGGTTTTGTAACCAATATGGAAGAACAACTGGAATGGGCTGATATATTTGTCGGCAAAGCAGGTGGACTCTCGACCTTTGAGGCCATTCAATGGGAGACACCTATTCTGTATCTGCCACCTTTTTTACCCCAAGAAAAGCGCAATGCTCGCTTTATTGAGAAAAGTAAAATTGGTTTGTCGATTCAAAACAATCTAAGCGCCTTCTCTCAGTTTGATGACTTGATTTTTAGCCAATTTCGGGAAAACATGCGCAAAATGAAAAACGAATTGGAACCGGAAGCGTTTTTAGACCACATCGAAACCATCGATAAAAGAAGAAATGCTTAACATGATTCTCTATATGACCCAATTTATTGCAGTTTTTGCGGGTGTGTATTATCTTTTGCCTAATTTAATATTAAGAAGAAAGACGCTTTTGGCCGATGCCCCAGGCATTCTGTTAACCTTCGATGACGGCCCTTGTCAGGAAGTTACCGAAGAGGTACTGGACATCTTAGCGGAGAACGATACCAACGCTTGCTTTTTTGTATTGGGTGAAAAAGCCAAAGCTTCCAAGGAGTTAATGGCTCGTATGGCTCGCGAAGGGCACAGTATCGGTCTGCATGGGAATACCCATCGCCATCCCTTGTCCTTAACACCTAAGGAACAATGGAAAGAACTCAGCGAAGCTTATCAGATCTTAGCGCATTTGGGATTGAAACCTCGGTACTACCGTGCACCCCATGGTTTTTATACCTTATCGAGTTGGTTGTTTTGTCTCAATAACGGATTGGAAATTGTCCACTGGACAGTCTTGGCTGAAGACTGGAAAATCGGTGAAGCAAAGTCTTTAACACAGCGGTTGATGAATAGGTCTGCACCGGGTAGAATTTTAGTGTTGCACGATGGCAGCGAAGGCAAGGCAGACCCCAATGCTAACCACATCATGCCGGCTGCTTTAAAAGCATATCTCAAAAATTGGAGGGCGCAGGGTGGTCTGCTCACTCCTTGGAGCGATTATGAAAAAAACTAAAAACACCATAAAACTCGTGGCTGTTCTTACTTTGAGTTTGTTGACCCTAATCATTTTTTCACGGAGCTATCCCAACATGGATTTAAAGTCCATTTTGTTGCGATTTCAGTGGCCTTATCTTTTTGTCGCAGCTATGTCCTTTGTTTTCTATTTGCTATCGGAGACCTTTGCTTTCAGCTACTTGCTAAAAGTCAATGGACACAAAATACCGGTGGGTCGCATATTTGGTTATACTTTGCACGATTACTTTTTTTCGACTATTACACCGGGAGGCAGCGGTGGTCAACCCGGCCAGTTTTATGCCATGCAACGAGACCGTATACCGCCTGCCCATTGTCTAACAACTTTATTTACCTTTAATGCTGTTTATCATATAGCCATGCTTTTTATTGCGGTGTGGGCTATGACCATGGGGGCGACACAAATGGTCGCTAAGATTCCTGCTATGAAAATGCTAACGGTTTACGGCATCGGAGCCCAAATTCTATTTGTTGCACTGTTGACAGCCTTGTTATTGACTGAGGATTTGGTGCCAAAAGGTATCTTTTTGTTCTTTCATGGAATTCGCCGCATACCTTTGTTGAAAAAATTTGCTTGTACCCAAGAAAAGCTGCAACAGCAATGTGAAGAATACCAAGTCAGCAGCGCGTTCATAAAAAGTAACCCAATCGTATTTCTAAAAACCTTTATATATATCTTGCCGATGTTGCTTTTCTTTTATGCAATACCTTATTGTTTGTACAGAGGCTTGGGTTACCATCATCTCGGTTTGTGGCAAATGATTGCCATACAATCGGTGGCGGTTGTTGCTTTGGAAAGCGTTCCCTTACCGGGAAGTGTCGGTGTCGGCGAATTATCACTAACGGCGGTATATGCTTTGATTATTCCGCTGCCGGAGGCTTTTGTTCTGATGTTTTTAACAAGGGCGCTACATCTTTATTTCGGATTGTTGCTCAGCGCCATTGGTGTTTTGACGATGAAAGAAAAACCAATTTTGAGAGAAGGGAAGTCGCTCAAAAAGTTAGATAAAAACAAAATTGGAATTGGAAGAAAAGCCGAGTTTGTCCAATAAAAATAACTCATTGGCAATCTAAACCAAATAATACTAAATTTCAAGCAAATCTGCTCATCAAAAGCCCGGACGAGTGTCAGGGCTTTTTTAATTGGACAATTGTAAGTTAAAATTTAGAGAAAAATTGATTTTGTGACATTCGTCACAGATTTGAACCGTGTGTGGGGATAAAATGAAATTAAATCAATAGTAAGATTCTTGTATCACAATAATTAAGGAGTAGAAAATGTTTACACATCAAACTAAATTAAAAGAGATTATCAATGACAACCCACACATGGTGGAGTTATTTAATGATTTGGGTATCGACTATTGCTGTGGCGGAGGCGACAGCTTGGGAAAGGTGGCCAAAGAGAAAAACTTGGATTTACATCGCTTTATCGCTCTATTGGAAAATAAACATGAAAGCGTTAAAAAAATAGGCAGTGCTAAAGCAGATTCCATAGCAGAATTCAAACAATATTCCATGGAAGAAATGATCGACAGTTTGCAAATGACCCACCATCACGATGAGCGTAAATTACTCAAAGAAATTGACGATTTGCTCAACAAAATACTACTTGTACACTATCAAAGTCACTCCGAAAAATTGCTGCCATTGCACAAATTATTCGGCACACTTAAGACGGAATTAGAGGCACATTTTGCTAAAGAAGAAAAATTGTTATTCCCATTAATGTTGGAAAATCCCAACGCAAGCCCGGAAGTAATTGCACAAGTCAAGGTTTTGGAACGGGAACACGATGTAGCCGGCGATGTGATCAAAGAAATGCAAAACCTAACCGATAACTTCACCCCTCCGGAGGATAGCTGCTATACGTATCAGAAAACCTATCAATTGTTGAACACCTTGGTTCAGGATATTTTTATGCACGTATATAAGGAAAATTCGATCCTTATTCCGTTGTTTGAAAAGCAGGCAAATCGATGAGCTGATCTGGAAAAAATATCTGAACGTTCAATGAATGAAAGAAGAAATAAAAAAGAAAAAGCATCTGAAGGGTAAATCATAAAAATGGAGGTGAGGCTAGTGGTACTAAAACTTAAAAGAATTTATGAGAGCAGAAGTTCCGATGACGGCTATCGAGTGCTTGTGGACAGATTGTGGCCTAGGGGCATTAAAAAAGTGGACGCGCACATCGACCTGTGGGCTAAAGAACTTGCCCCATCTACTGCTCTCAGAAAAAAATTCCACAACGGTGTCATAGACTATAAGGCTTTTAAAGAGGTTTATGGCGGAGAGCTTGCGCAAAATGTCGAATTGATACGCTTTGTACGATTGATCGAGAAAAAAGAACAAGAAGTGGTGACCCTTTTAACTGCTGTTAAAGATGTTGACCACAGCCATATCCCAGTTTTAATGAGTAAGATGGCAACTTTGTTAGAAAGAGAAAGTTGACGGAGGAAGATGACAGAAGAAGTAAGGGACTTGCAATGCGATAAATGCGGTATTTGCATTAACAAAATTAAATTATTCGAAAAATTAAACGCTGAAGAACAGTTTCAGATTTTAAAAGAATCCAGACATCAATTGTTTCCTAAAAATACTATTATCATGCGACCGGAAGACAAAGCGGACAAAGTAATCATCGTTAAGAGAGGTAAGTTAAAGCTCTGTGCCTACGACGAAAACGGTAAGGAATATATTTATGATCTTATTGGTGATGGCGACATTCTGGGAGAAGAAGCGATTTTTTCCGAAGACAATGTAGGTATGTACGTAGAGGCCATTACGGATGTCAACGCCTGTATCTTAACAAGAGAGCTGTTGGAGAGACTGCTGGCATCTAATTCGGCTTTTGCCATTAAGCTCATTCGCAGTTTGGGTAAAAGGGTAGCAGAAGATAAGAATAAGATCCGATTGCTATCCATACCCGATGCAAAAAAACGTTTAGAATATTATTTGGCTCTGCGATGCGATCAAATGGGACACAATCACATCGAATTAACCAGAGATGTCATCGCATCTGCCATCAATGTATCTAGGGAAACCGTTTCGAGAAAATTATCAGAAATAGAAAAAGAGGGGAATATTCAACTCATCGGTTATAAAAAGATCCATGTTCTCAACAAAGAAAGACTAAAAACGAATTCACATTAATAGAATTTTGAGAGGAATTGGATTTTTCAGATAAAGGTTTAGTTGTTTCTTCTAAAGTAATAGAAAACACCAATATTCAAAATACATTGAATTGTTATGGTTGCAATGGTATACTATGGACAAACAAAATAAACAATTGTTAGGTGCCCTCTCAAGAGGGAGAATAGGGAAGCTGTTTGAAATACAGCGCGGACCCACCACTGTAAGCGAATACGAGTCTCCAAAATGCCACTGGTTTGCCGGGAAGGCGGAGATAAGGTTTAAGTCGCAAGCCAGAAGACCTGCCTAATAATGTTCGTCGCAACGAGGGGACATAGCGATATACGAAACTCAAGGATGGGGAGCTTCTTATAATCAAATAAGAAGCTCTTTTTTGTTTTCTATTAAGCGCTCATGACTCATCGAAATACAATTGTAGTCAATTGAAGATTGTTTAATGCAGTTTTGTTTTAAACGCTTTCAAGTAAATTAATTTAAGAAGGAGGATTTATGAAATTAAAACCCATTGGTGTCATCCATTCGCCCTATGCGGAAAGAAGCGATGCCCCTAGTCAAGGGAGGATGGAAAATTTAGAGTCGAAAATAGAGGTGTTTGAAGAATTTGCGCCGGCGTTAAAGGATGTTGAAGGTGCCAGTCATTTATTCATTCTCTACTGGGCTGATAAAGCAGATAGAGAAAAACTGCTAACCAATACACCCCACGACACCGACAAAAGTGTTTTACACGGTGCATTTGCCACCAGATCTCCCAATCGGCCAAACCCCATCAATTTAGGTATTGTTGATCTAGTGAATAGAGAAGACAATGTATTATTTGTAAAGGGTTTAGATGCTCTGGATCAGAGCACCTTGTTGGATATCAAACCTTATAATTCCAAGCTGGATTCTATCGTAGATTCGAAATTAAGCTGGTTTAAGGAAAAAAATTGCGGTGAAGCGGACTAATAGAATAACCATGTAGAGTTGGAGCAGCAACGCCACGTGGTGATAGAACAAAATAAAAGGACTCATGTATTAAAAAGAGGAGATTTTAAATGAAAAAATATAGTAAGCAGATATTGTGTTGGATGTTAATCCTTATCATGGCGCTGACGGTAGCGTGTTCTTCTAATAATAACCAAGGTAAAGCAGATGCGGAAAAGAAAACCGAAAAAACTGAACCGGTCGTTGTCAAATTGGCCGGTGGCGATTTCGGCCTTTCCCAACCGTATACCACATATTCCAGAGGCCCCGGTACATACAAAGTCAAACTGGTTTTTGACAGTTTAGTAGCAAAAGACGACAAGGGCTATATTCCGTGGTTGGCAGAAAATTGGGAACTCAAAGAAGACGGTAAACAATATGTCTTTACATTACGCGATGATGTGAAATGGGCCGACGGAAAGCCTTTTACAGCGGAGGATGTGGTTTTCACCTTTGACTATGGTCAGGTACACCCACCGGTGGGTTCTTCTCAACTACTGATGAAAGAAGGATTTTTAAAGGAAGTGGCAAAGACTTCCGATCACGAAGTTGTCTTTAACCTGTCTGAACCCAATCCAAATTTTTTAGAAGCGATCATATCGGTAAATATCATACCCAAACATATATGGGAGGGAGTTGAGCGCCCCGACGAATTTACCGACGAAGAAGCATTGATTGCCACGGGTCCCTTTAAATTAGTGGACTACAACAAAGAACACGGCACCTATCGCTTTGAAGCGAGAGAAGATTTTTGGGGACCGAAACCGGCGGTAGATGTGATTGAGTTTGTACCTGTCAGCGATCCGGTGATGGCTTTAGAAAACGGAGATATCGATCTTGCCAGTATTCCGGTGGATTCTTTGTCGCGATTTGAGGACAAAGAAGAATTTACTATGATGGACAATCTTGGAGTATACGGCACCAGACTTCGCTTCAATATCGCCAATGTAGATGATTTTAAGTCTAAAGAATTTAGGCAAGCCTTTGCCTATGCCATCGACCGTCAAGACATTGTTGATAAAATTGCCAGAGGTGCCGGTGTACCGGGCAGCATGGGCATCTTACCACCTGCGCACATTTGGTACAACGATCAAGTTCCGAAATACGATAAAAACATAGAAAAAGCTAAAGAATTGATCGAAAAGTCAGGCGTAACCCCTGGAGAATACGAACTTTTGGTAGGCGAGGGCCAAGAAGTTCGCTTAGGAGAACTCATCAAAGAACAGTTAGAAGCTGTGGGCATTCAAGTCAATGTCGTTACGGCAGATCTCAAGTCAAGAGATTCTAGAATGGCCGAAGGTGACTACCAATTGGTGGTAACCGGCCATGGCGGATGGGGTCGAGATGCCGATTATCTGCGCACTCGCTTTGCGGGAAAAGCGGACGGTTGGTCCTCCGGAACACCGGGCTACGAAAATGAGACCTTTTCTAAACTGGCAGAAGAACAACGCGTAGAGACTGACGAAGCAAAACGTAAAAAAATAATCATGGAGTTGCAGGAAGTCCTTGCTGAGGATGTTCCGGAAATTCCCCTCTTTATGAGAACCGGTAAAACCGTTTATAGAAATACCACCTATGGCGGCTGGAAATACGAATTCGATCACCACGAAAGTACCCACAATAAACTTTCTTATCTGGAATAGTAGAATTGGAGATATGCCAATCGGTGTATCTCCTTTACTCTTATCGATCTATCTATTCGTGTTTTCAAAAAGAAAGGAGGTATGGATGACCAAACTAATTTTGCAAATTGAAGGTCTGCAAGTAAACTACCGCACCGATGCCCATTGGGTTAAAGGAATCCATCAAATCGATTTAATTCAAAGACAGGGTCAAAACATCGGTATTATTGGTGAATCCGGTTCGGGTAAAACCACATTAGCGATGGCTTTAATGGGTTTAATCGAGTCGCCCCATCAGGTAAAAGGCAAAATACTGTATAAAGGTACCGATTTATTAAAGCTTTCGAAGAATGAATTAAAAGCCCTACGTTGGAAAGAAATCGCCATGGTATTTCAGAATGCTTTGGACGTATTGAATCCGGTTATGACTATTGGCGAACAGATAACAGAGCGTTTGGTGGAGCTCATGGGCTATTCCAAAGAAGAAGCCTCAGCAGAACAGGAAAAACTCTTAGAAATGGTCGCTTTAGAGCCCCACTGGAAGGAAGCTTACCCCCACCAATTGTCCGGAGGGATGCGCCAGCGCGTACTCATCGCTATGGCTATTTCCTGTAAACCCAAGCTGATTATATTTGATGAACCCACCAGTTCTTTAGATGTGATATTGCGAAAAAACACCATCGAACTGATCAAAGAATTACAAGCGACATTAGGCTTTTCGATGATGGTTATCTCCCACGATTTGTCGGTTATGACCGAGTTATCAGAAGATCTCTTGGTGATGTACGCCGGATCAATAGTAGAAACCGGTAAAACCGACGAGGTGATTCATGAAGCAAACCACCCTTATACCAGAGGGTTGATATCTTCCTCAGTGCAGGTGTTTCCGTATAAGGATTTATGGGGCATCGCCGGGGAAGCAGCCAATGCGATGGATGAGGGATGCACCTTTGCACCGCGTTGTACCCAAAAGAGAGAGAGCTGTTTTATCTTTAAGCCGGAGCTTAAAAGTGTGAATCCTTTTAGAAAAGTTGCTTGTCATCGAGGGGGTATTGTTCATTTACTGGAAGCCCACAATATCTCCAAAACCTACACGATAGGCAAAAAGAAAATCGAAGCCGTTCAAGGTGCGAGTTTTTACGTGCGCCATGGCGAAACGGTTGCCTTAGTAGGCCAATCGGGATCCGGAAAGTCCACACTTGCCCACATGGTGTCGGGCTTTATTCCAATCGATCAGGGCGGGGTTACCTTCGAAAAACTACCCATTGAGGATGGGCAGGTGGCACAAAGAGAAGGAGGCATCCAATTGGTGCTTCAAGACCCTTTTTCATCCATCAGCAGGCGACTAAGCGTTGCGGATGTCATTGAAGAACCATTAAATATCAATGGGATAGGCAGTATTCAAGAAAGACGAGACCGTACCAAAGAGGCTTTGAATGCGGTACAACTGCCGGTGCATGACGCTTTTTTAAAACGACTTTGCTCAACTTTAAGTGGTGGTCAAAGGCAACGCATTGCCATTGCCAGAGCTTTGGTCATGGCTCCAAAATTACTGATAGCCGATGAAATTACATCGATGATGGATGTTTCGACTCAAGCTAACATTATGCGACTTTTGAAGGGCTTACAAAATACCAAGGGTTTTGCCATGCTCTATATTACCCACAATATACACTTAGCCAGAAAAATATCGGAACGCATCATCGTTTTGGAGAACGGTGTTATTGTAGAATCCGGGGCGACGAGTCACATTATGGATAATACCGACTGTTGCGTCACCCAAGAGTTGTTGGAAACAGGATTAAAATTGGCATGAGAGATTTTTGGAAAACGGTGTTCGGCTATGTGTTGACATTTTTTTTAATCATCACCTTGAATTTTGCCTTACCTAGAATGATGCCGGGTAACCCTTTTGTACACTTGTCGGGAGAAGATGAAGAGGTTTTTGAAACCGCTTCCTCCGAGCAGGTTGCCTACTACAATGCCTATTACGGGCTAGATCAACCCATTCTAACGCAATATGGCGATTATCTAAAGGGGTTGTTAAAAGGTGATCTGGGTTTTTCCTACTACTATAAAACCGCTGTTCTGGATATTGTTTTACGCAGAATATTGTGGACATTTTTACTGGCTTTCTCCGCATTGATACTATCCTTTATTTTGGGTATTATTCTAGGCTCTTATTCGGCCTGGCACAGGGATAGCTGGCAAGATCGAGCCCTATACATGCTAATGACGATCACTTCGGAAATTCCGCCATTCTTGGTGGGGATTGTGTTGCTTATAGTTTTTGCAGCCAATTTAAAATTATTTCCATTATCGGGTTCTATGAAGCATTTTACGACGTACACCTCTATGGGTGAGAAAGTCATCAACATTTTGCATCATGCCATTTTACCTGTAATAACCTTAACTTTTGTCCGAGTAGGAGGCGTTTATCTCTTAGTTCGCAATTCATTAATCGGAGTTTTAAAACAGGACTACATACGAACTGCCAAAGCCAAGGGTTTAAGAGAAAAGCGCATTCAATATGTACACGCATTAAAAAATGCGCTCTTGCCGCTGTTTACGAGGTTAGCCATGCAATTGGGCACCATGATGGGTGGCACCATTTTAGTAGAAAATGTTTTTGCCTATCCCGGTGTTGGGTTATTGATGCGCTCTGCAGTAAATGTCAGGGATTATCCCCTCATACAAGGGGTATTTCTCGTCTTAGCCTTGACGGTGATGACGGCCAATTTTGCAGCTGATCACTTTTATAGAAAACTGGATCCCAGAGTAAGAGAATAGGAGAGGGGAGGCGATCGTCTGAAAGTTTTAAATAAAACGAAAGAAATTCTTTCTAAAACGTCAATCTTCGGGAAAATAGCATTATTGATGCTTTTAATTTTGCTCTTCATGGCAGTGTTTGCACCCGCCATCACAATCTTTCCATACAATCGGTCCTCCGGACCGGCCTTATCTCCACCGGCTGCACCTCATGTTTTAGGTACCAACGATTTAGGGGTTGACCTCTGGTCGATGATTTGTCACGGTGCCAGAGTATCTTTAACTATCGGTTTAGGTACAGCCCTATTGGCGGGCTTGGGTGGGTCTGCGATCGGTATTATATCCGGGTATAAAGGAGGCTTTTTTGATGAAGTGGTGATGCGCATCATCGACATGACCGTTGCCTTGCCGAACTTGCCGGTGATGATCGTGTTGGCTGCTTTTTTTGGGCCATCACTTCTCAATATTATTTTAGTTTTGGTATTGTTTTCTTGGGCCGCTCCGGCAAGAATGGTCCGAGCGGCAACCCTTTCATTAAAGCAACAGCCTTATATCCAAGCAGCGGCACATTACGGGGCAGGGACTTTCTACCTGCTTAGAAAACATTTTTTACCGGAATTGTTTCCGCTCATAGCGGTTTCCATGATCCGTTTAACCGGTAGAGCTATCGTAGCAGAGGCATCCCTCGCTTTCTTAGGTCTGGGAGACCCCACTACAGGTTCTTGGGGGCTTATCATCAACCACGCCACAAGTTTTTCAGGAATTTATTTTACACCATTTTGGAAATGGTGGCTCTTGTATCCATGGTTATTCTTGACCATGCTGGTTACATCCTTGGCGTTCTTAACTAGAGAGTTTGAAGATGCTTTGGGAGAAAAAAGAATTTGAAAATAATCATTACATGATACCGAACACACCAACAACATGAGGGAAAAGAACATAGTATTTAAATGAACTACTATGATCGACAAAGGGCTTTGAGGTATCCACTGAGAGGCCTATTATTTTTCCTAAAACGCGATCTATGGTGTCCGCTACATGGGTTTATATGATCCAAAAGCGAGTTCAAACAAGCAAATACTTCTTAATCTTATTGATCGATGACAACACAAATTTGCATTATAAATAGAATACATGGAAATATTTTTTAACGGCTTTTGAGCGGTTTGCTTTAAATTCGGAAACAATAGTTTAAATAGACTTAAGGAAAATAGAATATTAGACGAAAAAAGTGTATTATTATAAAAATTCATATTAAACTGAGGAATATGTATTATAATAAAGTCAAGCTATTGAACATTGCAGAGAATCTAGGAGGTTATATTCATTGAATCAAAAACTTGAGAATGCAAAAAAACATTTTGAAGCCATCATCACCGAGCAACTAGAACGTATCGAGCGCCTTAAAAATGAAGGCGAAAGGGTAGACTATACAAAAAAAGAACATATCGTTATCGGAGTAGTGGGAGGAGACGGTATCGGACCGACCATTACAGAGCATGCGAAACACGTACTCAGTATTTTACTAAAAGAAGATATAGATAAAGGACGTATCGAACTCCGCACGATTGAGGGATTGACCATCGAAAATCGAGCAGAAAAGAATCAAGCTATTCCCGACGACGTGTTGTCGGAGTTAAAACAATGCGATGTCCTATTAAAAGGACCCACCACCACACCCCGTGAAGGGGATCCATGGCCCAATATTGAAAGTGCTAACGTCGCCATGCGCAAAGAGTTGGATCTTTTCGCCAATGTGCGTCCAGTGAAAGTCAAAGAATTGGACATCGATTGGACCTTCTTCAGGGAAAATACCGAAGGCGGCTATGCTGTCGGCTCAAAGGGTCTACACTTCAATGACGATTTGGCTATCGATTTTACGATTGCCACAAAGCAAGGGTCTTATCGTATTATTAAAGAGGCCTTTGAGTATGCGCGTAAAATGGGTAAAAAAAGAGTTACGGTCGTCACAAAAGCCAATGTTATTAAAACCACCGACGGTAAGTTTTTAGAAATAGCAAAAGAAATTCACAAAGACTACCCGGAAATAGAAATGGACGATTGGTACATTGATATTATGACCGCAAAATTGATTGACGAAAAAAGAAGATCACAATTTGAGGTGATGGTTTTACCCAATCTCTACGGCGATATCTTGACAGACGAGGCAGCTGAATTTCAGGGTGGGGTAGGAACCGCAGGTTCTGCTAATATCGGCGCTCGTTACGCTATGTTTGAAGCCATTCACGGTTCAGCACCCAGAATGGTGGAAGAAGGTAGAGCCATTTACGCCGATCCCGGTTCAGTTATAAGAGCTGCGGGTATGCTTTTGGAACACATCGGTTATGTGGAAGAGTCTAAAAAATTGCAAATGGCTTTGGAAATCTGTAATACCTTAGAGAAAAAAGTCGTACTGACAGGGCGCGATACCGGTGCAACCGGAGAAGCATACGTTGCGTATTTGTTAGAAACTTTAAATGATCCGAATCTTTCAGAGAATTACTTAGCTTTTTTAAAACATTAATCTGTTTTTAATTCTTAGCAATTATATTAATGTGATTATAATATTTTGCTTTATAAAGATACTATATGGTATTATTTGCTTATGTGAAGCGATTATTTTTAATGATATAGGAGGAGTACATGGCTAAACAAATGATGACGATGGACGGCAATACCGCCGCAGCACATGTTGCTTATCAATTTACGGAAGTTGCCGGAATTTTTCCGATTACACCCTCATCTCCCATGGCAGAATATGTCGATGAATGGGCTGCCCAAGGTAGAAAAAATATTTTTGGCGAAGTCGTACGTGTGACTGAAATGCAATCGGAAGGCGGTGCAGCGGGTACTGTGCACGGTTCCTTGATTGCCGGTGCATTGACCACTACATTTACAGCATCGCAGGGTTTGTTGTTAATGATTCCCAACATGTATAAAATTGCAGGGGAATTACTCCCGGGCGTTTTTCATGTTTCAGCGAGAACCTTAGCAGCGCATGCCCTGTCCATTTTCGGCGACCAAGGGGACGTTATGGCTTGTCGTCAAACCGGTTTTGCACTTTTGGCATCAAGTTCAGTTCAAGAAGTAATGGATCTGGGTGGTATTGCCCACTTGGCAGCCATTAAATCCAGAATACCTTTCCTTCACTTTTTTGACGGTTTTAGGACTTCTCATGAAATTCAAAAAATTGAAGTAATGGATCAGGAAACCTATCGCAATTTGGCCGACTGGGATGCGATTCAAGCTTTTAGAGATAGAGCGTTAAATCCCGAAAACCCCGTTACAAAGGGAACGGCACAAAACGGCGATGTGTACTTCCAAGCAAGAGAAGCGTGTAACCCGTTTTACGACGCTTTGCCGGCAATTGTAGAAGACTATATGGCGAAAATCAGCGAATTGACCGGTCGTAACTACAGTCTTTTTAATTATTATGGAGATCCCCAAGCAGAACATGTCATTGTAGCGATGGGTTCTGTTACGGAATGTATCGAGGAAACTGTAGATTATTTAATGAAAGAGGGCAAAAAGGTCGGTGTCGTGATTGTACACTTGTACCGTCCCTTTGTAGCCGAAGCATTCTTAAAAACGATGCCGGAAACAGTTAAGCGAATCTCTGTATTGGACAGAACAAAAGAGCCAGGCGCGTTGGGCGAACCGCTTTATCAAGATGTTTGCACGGTTTACTTTGGTAAGGAAAATCCGCCTTTAGTTGTTGGGGGACGCTACGGTTTAAGTTCAAAGAACACAACACCAAGCCAAATTAAAGCTGTTTATGACAACTTGGAAGAAGAGACACCGAAAAACGGATTTACCATCGGGATTGAAGACGATGTTACCCACACCAGCTTGGAAATTAAAGAAGTTATCAACACCATACCGGAAGGTACAAAAGGCTGTAAATTCTGGGGATTGGGTTCTGACGGTACTGTCGGTGCGAACAAGAGCTCCATCAAAATTATTGGTGACCATACGGACTTATATGCTCAAGGGTATTTTGACTATGACTCAAAGAAATCCGGCGGTATCACCGTATCCCATTTGCGTTTCGGTAAAACACCGATTAAGTCTACTTACTACTTGGTTAACCCTGACTTTATTTCTTGCTCTACGCAAGCTTATGTCAATCAATACGATTTGTTGGCAGGCTTAAAAAAAGGCGGAACTTTCTTATTGAATACGGTATGGAGCCCGGAAGAATTGGAAGAAAGAATCCCCGCCAGTATGAAGCGTTACATGGCAGAAAATGATATTCAATTTTATATTATCAATGCGACACAAATAGCTGAAGACTTGGGATTGGGTATTCGAACCAATATGATTATGCAAGCTGCTTTCTTCAAACTTGCAGACATCATACCGATTGAAGATGCTGTTAAATACTCTAAAGAGAGCATCCTAAAAACCTACGGCAGCAAGGGTCAAAAAATTGTTGATATGAACAACAATGCAGTAGACGCCGGCATAGATGATAAAAACTTAGTAAAAATAGATATTCCTGAATCGTGGAAAAACGCAGAAGATGCAGAAGAAATCAAAGAAGTGGACGAACCGAAATTTATTAAAGAAATTTTACGTCCAGTTAGCCGATTTGAAGGGGATAAAATTCCAGTATCTGCATTTAGCGGAAGAGAAGACGGAACCTTTATGGCTGGTTCATCTAAGTACGAGAAGCGGGGTATAGCCGTTCACGTACCGGAATGGATAGCAGAAAATTGTATTCAATGTAATCAATGTTCTTTCGTATGCCCGCATGCTGCGATCAGACCTTTCTTATTAGATGAGGAAGAAGCCTCCAAGGCACCGGAAGATTTTGAATGCTTAGATGCCAGAGGCAAACAGCTGGAAGGTTTGAAGTATCGTATTCAAATCAGTCCTATGGATTGTGTCGGTTGCGGTAACTGCGCAGATACCTGTCCTGCAAAAACCAAAGCACTCGAAATGAAAACTTTTGAAAGTCAAGAAGCTCAAGCAGCTAATTGGGATTTCGCCATGACGGTTACCATGAAAGACGATCTCATGGACAGATTTACACTCAAAGGTAGTCAATTCCAACAACCGTTGTTAGAATTCTCAGGCGCTTGTGCTGGCTGTGGTGAAACACCATACATCAAAGCCATAACACAATTGTACGGCGATAGAATGATGATTGCCAACGCTACGGGCTGTACATCTATTTGGGGTGCTTCCTGTCCGTCGACACCATATTGCACGAATGCGGAAGGTAAAGGGCCTGCATGGGCAAACTCCTTATTTGAAGACAACGCCGAGTTCGGTTATGGGATGTTGCAAGCCAATAAAGCAATTCGCGGTACCATTGAAAACTACTTAGTCGATCTGCAGGAAGTGGCAAATGAAGAACTAAAACTGGCAATTAACCAATGGATCGCTGATAAAAACAATGGTGAGGCATCGAAGAGTGCTTCTAAACAATTAGAAGAAGCTCTGAAAGACTTTACTGTTGAGGATGAAAAGTTACAACACAAATTAGATTTTGTGAAAAAGAACGCGCAATATTTTGTTAAAAAATCTATCTGGGTCTTTGGTGGAGACGGCTGGGCTTACGATATTGGCTTTGGCGGACTCGACCACGTCTTGGCCAGCAATGAAGACATCAATGTGGTTGTAGTGGATACAGAAGTCTACTCCAATACCGGTGGTCAAGCTTCTAAATCAACACCCACTGCGGCAGTTGCGAAATTTGCGGCAGCCGGTGCAAGGGTTAAGAAAAAAGACTTAGGTATGATTGCAGCGACTTATGGCTACGTTTATGTAGCACAGGTGGCCATGGGAGCAGACAAAAACCATTATATGAAAGTGCTAAAAGAAGCGGAAGCCTATGATGGACCTTCATTAATTATCGCTTATGCACCTTGTATCAATCACGGTATCAGGGGTGGTATGAGTAGAACCCAACACCACGAAAAGCTAGCTGTAGAAAGCGGTTACTGGCACTTGTATCGTTATAATCCCGAGTTAAAGAAACAAGGTAAAAACCCCTTCACCTTGGATTCTAAAGAACCGGATTTCTCGAAATTCCAAGACTTTATTCGTTCCGAAGTACGTTACACATCCTTGCAATTAACAGCACCGGAAATTGCTGAAGAATTGTACGAAAAGACACAACAGGAAGCTCAAGAACGTTACGAAGTTTATAAGCTCAAAGCATCATTATAAAAACGATACAAAGTTTTGATATATGTGTTGAATGTAATAGGACCGGACACCCATGTCCGGTCCTATATTATTTTGAAATTTTTTAAATATTAAAACCCCTGCAGAGATTCGAACTCTCTAGCAGGGGTATATCCACCAGTTGATTTAGTTTTTATGGCCAAATGCCACGCATTTGATTGGTTTCGACGATTCTTTTCACAGCGATTAAATAGGCACCTGTTCTTAAAGACGTATCGTTCTCTTTAGCAATATTGTAAACAGCATCGAAGGAATGATCCATGATCACCTTGAGACGTTTATTGATATTGTCTTCGCTCCATGACATATGCTGTAGATTTTGCACCCACTCAAAGTAAGAGACGATAACGCCTCCGGCATTTGCTAAAATATCCGGTACAACGATGATACCTTTATTGTTGAGGATATCATCGGCTTCGCCGGTCGTCGGTCCATTGGCACCTTCAACGATCACCTTGGCTTTAATTTTATCCGCATTGTCCGCATTAATTTGATTTTCTAAAGCTGCGGGGATCAAAAGTGTTGCTTCTGTTTCCAATAGTTTTTGATTGGATATGTGTTGGACATCTTTCTTGTGGTAATTGATGAGCAAATTGTCCTTGCTCTTACCTAAGTAGTCCAATATGTTGGGAATATCCAAACCATCGGGGTTGTGAATTCCACCGGAAACATCCGAAACAGCAACAATTTTCAAACCATTTTCATGAAGCAATTTTGCCGCTATAGAACCGACATTACCCATACCTTGTACAACGGCTGTGGTGTTTTCAATCGGGATATTTAAGGTCTTAAGAATATTGAGTGCGGTGATGGTAACGCCACGCCCGGTTGCTTCAGCTCTACCGTAACTGCCACCGAGATTAATCGGTTTGCCGGTTACAACGCCGGGGACAGCATGACCTTGCAACATACTGTAAGTGTCAACAATCCACCCCATGACTTGTGCATTGGTTCCGACATCCGGTGCGGGGATATCTTTTTCCGGACCGATCATCGGCGCGATCATCGATGTAAACCTTCTGGTGATGCGCATCATTTCGCTTTCGGAAATTTTGGTGGGATCACACTCAACGCCACCTTTGCCACCGCCGTAAGGAACGTTGACGACGGCACATTTAAAGGACATCCATGCTGCGAGAGCCCTTACTTCATTGATATCGACGTTAGGATGAAAGCGTATGCCACCCTTTGCAGGTCCTCTACTGGTAGAGTGTTGTACTCTATAACCTTGAAAAACCTGAACAGAACCATCGTCCATGATGATGGGAATTGAAACCTTAAGCTCCCGTTCCGGGTATTTGAGGATTTCGTAATCACTCTGGTCATAGCCCAGTATAGATGCAGCTTGTTCTACAGTTGCCAAAACCTGATCATAGGGGTTGTATTGAGCGGACATTTTTTTACCTGCTTTCTTAAATATATAATATTAAAACACTGTTTCTGAGTATATTGAAACAGAAGAATGAAACCAAAATTATAGCCCTCATTACAATAAATATTACTCTTCTAAAGGGTGTTTGTCAAGCTATTGAGATTTGTAAAAACCACTAATTTGTACAAAATAAAGTGCAATGAGATATTAAAAAAAACACGCTTTGATAGCGTGTTTTGGTTTTATGCGGTAACAGCATTTAATGCTCGGACTAATTCGTCGGGATCAATCCCATGAACTAAGCAGCCTTCTTCTAATGTTTCAAATTGAGCAGCTACACATCCCAGACAACCCATTCCGTAGTTTTGAAAAACGGGTACGGTATCCGGGTAAGTTTGTACAATTTCAACAATACTCATTTTTCTGTTTATTTTTTCAGCCATTGATATCCTCCTTGACATGTGGTGTTTGACCACTTGTATTATTCATAATCTTGTATCATTATATATTGTCTTTTAATGAATTACAAGATAAATAATGTTTTATCATCTTTCATTAATGTTACTTAATTCTTCAGTCTTTAAATAGTCGACCAACTGTGTGGCGGTTCGACCCGATCGATTTAGATGACGCAACTCCCAAGCGATTGCTCTTTGTATCAAATCCTCTTCTTTTATTTTCAGCTGAGCTTCCTTTGCTAATTTTTTTACAATTGTTAAGTACTCTTTTTGGTTCGGATTGACGAAGTGTAAGACCAAACCAAAGCGGCTGGATAAAGAGAGTTTTTCTTCCATAACGTCTTTTTTATGAACAGCCTTGTCTCTTTCTTCAAAGGTTTCTGTGACTAAGTGCCTTTTATTGGAAGTTGCATAAAGCAACACATTGTCCGGTGTCTCCTCTAAAGAACCTTCCATTATATTTTTAAATAACTTGTACTCTACTTCGTTCTCTTCAAAGGAAATATCGTCTAAAAATAAAATAAATCGAAAGGGTCTGATTTCTAAACGATCAATCAAAGCGGGGATGACATCCAGCTGATTTTTTTTCACTTCAATCAAAATCAATCGCGAATCTTTAAAATATGGAACCAAAGCTTTGACCATTGTGGATTTACCGGTCCCCATATCGCCTTGTAAAAGGACATTGAGAGCGGGCTTTCCGGCAATAAAAGCGGCAGTATTTTTAATTAATTCTTTTTTCTTGCTTTCGTTGCCAACAATATCTTCGAGCCTTTTGTATTCCGGTTCCACAATGGGTTTTAAGGACCCGTCATTCTTAATAGAAAAAGTTCTTTCATCTCTAAAAACACCGACACCATGTTGAAAAATGGTTGCGTTTAACAGTTGCAAGAGTTCTTCTTCCGGTATATCGTTTGTTAATTTGTTTTGAAAATCAATGCTGGGTTTTAAACAATTACGGTCCATCACTTCCAATCTGGAAGCTTCAAAGTAGGATAAAGCACTCCAATCATAAAAAAACAGGTTTTTGATGATCGCCATATCTTTTAGAAGTTCAGGGTAATAAGGAAAGTTGGGAGATAATCTCTTCGCTTCCATGGTTAGGTTAATGGGGCTTTCGTCGGTCAACAACACAGATAGAATATAATTCTTCCAAGGTTCTTGGTGGTAACATTGAGTTTGATTTAATTGCTCTGTAATGAGCTGGCGTGTTAAAGAAGAAATTAAAGTGTTTAGGCTATCCATATTCCGGTTTTCTTTTTCTAATTCTTCTAATAACTTTATAAAGATTTTTATGCCAGCATTCTCAAAGATATTTTGATAAAAAACAAGTTGCTTGAGTTGGTGTGATTTCATGTGTCTCGTCCTTTTGATAATATTGTACGTCTATAACGCTATGTTGAATTGATAAATGAATAGAAAGTACGACTTTATTAATAGTAACCTTTTTGGAGAAATATTGCTACACGCAAAAGCATACCGGATACGCCAGTGGATATACGATAGTAAAAAAGAACCCAATACAGGTAGCTGAAAAAAACATATGGTAAAATTACATAGAGGTATTGTTATGAATCAGAAAAATACGACAGCGATGGATCGCGCATTAAATTATATTGGGTACAAAGACCGAACCGTATACGAAGTACAAAACTACCTGATAGATAAAGACTATTCAAAAGATGTTGTTGCCAAAACTGTAGAAAAGCTTATAACTTACGGTTACTTAGGTGATGAACGCTATGTAAGCCTTGCGTGCCAAAGTAACGCGGTGGGCAATCGTTACGGCAAAAACCGATTAATACAGGAACTGCGTCGAAGGGGTATTGATGAAAAGTTGCTCATTCAAGTGGGCCTATTTATTGATGATGACCAAGAAGAGGCAAATGCACAATTTCATTATCAGCGTGCTTATACCAAATTTTCTCGAGATATGCCTAAAAGAAAGAAAGACAAAATAGCCCAATACCTCATGCGGAGGGGCTTTACTTGGGATAGCATTCAAAGACAATTTGATAGGCATTGGAACTTAGAAAAAGAAGAGGAAGCGGTGGATCCCGAAGTCATGAAAGAAATGGTTTCAAAAACTGCAAGGAGAATTATAAACAGAAAAAGCAATCGCCATTTGGAACAATGGGAGTTAAAAAATAAAATTATGCAGAACTTAGCTATGAAAGGTTGTCCTCTCAATGACATACGCCATTGGGTTGATGCATATTTTGAAGAGAAATATGAGGAATCTTATGAGAATTGTAATAACTGAACCACTGAAAATTGAAAAGAAAGCTTTAGAGGATTTGTGTCGTCCCTTCGAGGAAATAGGCCATACGATAGAGTACTATGAAGATGTCCCAACTAACCGTGAGGAAAAAATAAATAGAATCGGCAATGCCGATGCCATTATCATCGCCAATAACCCCCTGGAGAAAGAGGTTATCGAAGCTTGTCCCAATTTAAAATTTATCGACGTTGCATTTACCGGCGTCGATCATGTAGCCTTGGATGCGGCAAAGGAAAATAATATCCGCGTCTCCAATGCAGCCGGTTATTCTACGCAAGCGGTAACGGAGTTGACAATTGGTTTGATGATCGGCTGTTATCGTAGAATGGCGGATGCTCATACCTATACCAAAGAAAGAAACGCTTTTCCCCACGGCATCGGCCGGGAACTTGGTGGCAAAACGGTAGGGGTTATCGGTACCGGGGCTATCGGACAGCGGGTTGCAAAGCTTTTGCTGGCTTTTGGCTGTCATGTGCTTGCATTCAGTCGTACAGAAAAAAAGGAGATGGTAGAAGCTGGTGTTATTTACGGATCGCTCAAAGAAATTTTATCACAAAGCGATATTGTAACCTTACACCTTCCTTTAAATGACAAGACAACCCATTTAATTGATGCACGCGCTTTATCGTGGATGAAGGAAAACGCTGTGTTGATCAATACAGCTCGTGGAAAGATCGTCGATAATCATGCTTTAGCAAAAGCATTAAAAGACGGCAAACTCGGGGGCGCCGGCATTGACGTTTTTGATATGGAACCGATACTACCGGCAGAGGAGCCCGTACACAACGCGCCAAATGTATTTTTAACCCCGCATATTGCTTATTCCACGCAGGAATCCATGCTCATGAGGGCAGAAATTGTTTTTAAGAATTTAGAAGCTTGGCTAGAGGGGAGACAAGAAAATATTATTCTGTAAAGCTTGCAAAACAAAGCTTTAAAGCGTATAATAACCAAAGAAATAAATTGTCACAAATAAAGATAATGACAAAGTGAAGATCGGAACGAGTAAACAGTGAGGTGTCTACAGAGAGCATCCATTTGGTGTAAGGATGTGGCGATTATTGTTGAAAACCACCCGGGAGCGAGGGCAAACCCCAACGGTGACACCGTTATCGTCAATGAAGTGAACAACAAAGCTTGTTGTTAACGAGGGTGGAACCGCGTTAGAATATACGTCCCTTTTATAATACCGCATGGTATTGTAAAAGGTTTTTTTATTGATCAAAAGAAAATGAAGGAGAACTCAATGATACAAATAGAATTAAAAGATGGTTCTGTTAGAGAATATGAAAAAGGGGCAACGGTCTTGGATGTTGCCAAATCGATCAGTGGCAGATTGGGTAGAGAAACCATTGTCGGTAAATTAAACGGCAAAATTGTAGATGTGCGCTATCCTATTAACGAAAATGGTACTCTCGAATTGCTCTCATTTGACGATGAAGAGGGTAAACGGACTTTCTGGCATTCCGCTTCTCATTTAATGGCACAAGCTATTAAGAGGTTGTGGCCGGAAGCACAGCTCACCATCGGTCCTGCTGTTGAAAATGGTTTTTATTACGATATCGATTTAGACCATACCTTTACCCCTGAAGATTTTTCTAAAATAGAAAAAGAAATGACTAAAATTGTCAAAGAAGCACCACCCATCACACGTTGGATCGCAACCAGAGAAGAAGCTTTGGAATGGGCAGAGAAAGAAGGCGAGACCTATAAAACCGAGATGATCGAAAACCTCCCGGAAGATGAGCCTATTTCATTTTATGGTCAAGGTGAGTGGCAAGATCTCTGTGCAGGTCCACACATTTTAAACCCTTCAATGATCAAGGCATCTAAAATTATGAGTCTTGCAGGAGCTTATTGGCACGGAGATGCCGATAATAAAATGCTACAAAGGGTTTATGGCATTGCCTTTCCTAAAAAAAGCATGCTAGACGAATATTTAAAACTATTAGAAGAGGCAAAAAAAAGAGATCATCGTAAATTGGGTAAAGAATTAGACCTCTTTTCTATGCACGAAGAAGGACCGGGATTTCCATTTTTCCACCCGAAGGGCATGGTACTTAGAAACCAATTGGAAACATTTTGGAGAGAAAAACATCAACAAAGCGGCTATGTAGAAATCAAGACACCGATCATGTTGTCAGCTGAACTGTGGAAACAATCCGGTCATTGGGATAACTATCGAGATAATATGTATTTTTCTGAAATAGATGAGCAGGAATTTGCTGTCAAACCGATGAATTGCCCTGGAGCGATGTTGATATACAAATCCAACCCCCACAGCTATAGAGACTTTCCTCTGCGCATGGCAGAATTGGGACAAGTCCACCGCCACGAATTAAGCGGTGCACTCCACGGTTTAATGCGTGTTCGCAGTTTCGTTCAAGACGATGCGCACTTGTTTATGACCTTTGACCAAATTCAAGATGAGATAGTGGGCGTCATTCAATTAGCGGATTATTTCTATAAAACTTTTGGTTTTGAATACTCGGTAGAATTATCGACGAAACCGGAAAAAGCGATGGGCTCCGATGAAGATTGGGAAAAAGCAACCGATGCCTTGCGCAATGCCTTAGAAGTAACCGAAATAGACTATGTACTCAACCCGGGAGACGGTGCTTTTTATGGGCCCAAAATAGATTTTCATTTAAGAGATTCTATTGGAAGGACTTGGCAATGCGGTACCATTCAATTGGATTTCCAAATGCCGGAGCGTTTTGATTTGCACTATGTCGGATCGGACAATGCAAAACACCGACCTGTGGTCATTCACCGTACTGTCTTAGGCAGTATTGAGCGTTTTATGGGCATTTTGATCGAACACTTTGCCGGTAAATTCCCCCTATGGCTATCGCCGGTACAAGTGCAACTCATCACAGTAAGCGATGCTTACAATGATTTTGCCCAAGAATTAGCAGAAAAATTCATAGAAAAAGGTATTCGCGTAAACATCGATGATCGTGTTGAAAAAATCGGTTATAAAATTAGAGAAGCGCAATTGCTACAAATACCTTATATGTTGGTTATCGGTGAAAAGGAAATGACCAATCAGATTTTGACCGTGCGAAATAGAGACACCGCTGCTCAAAACGAATATACCGTTGACGAATTTTTAAACAAGCTAACAACGAACATTGAAAATAGAACCTTGGAACTGTTCTAAGAGCTAATCGATCAGATCAGGAGGAAAAATGGAAAGAACAGATTGTACACCTGTCGACTGCAGCACTTGTAACGAGGATTGCGGTAGTCGTCAAGACATGGAGAGCCCAATTTTAAAAGCGCATCCATGGTCTAATATCAAAAAGGTCATTGCCATTGCGGGAGGGAAGGGCGGCATTGGACGCTCTTTCATCACCGCCACCTTGGCAGTGCTATTAAAAGCAAAGGGATATCAAGTCGGTATTTTAGATGCAGATATTATGGGGCCGGTCATCCCTCAAGCTTTTGGTATAACCGAAAAAGCAAAGGGATCGGATAAAGGAATTTATCCCGTTAAAACATCAGATGGTATCGATGTCTTTTCCATGAGTTTACTTCAAAAAACAGATGAGGAGCCGGCTTTGGTTAATGGTGCCATGGCCTCAAACATCCTAGGGCAGTTTTGGGCTCAAGTCATATGGGGAGATAAAGACTTCATACTCATCGATTTGCCGTCGGGAACCGGAGATCTTCCACAAACTATCTTAGAAAGATTTCCCTTAAACGCTGTTATTTGTGTAACGTCCACCCCTAAATTGACGCAAATGGTAACTGAAAAATCGCTTAAAATGATAGAAGATACTGAAATTCCTCTATTAGCGCTTGTCAACAATAGGTCGGTAAAAGGAGAAGACCTCCTCAGAAATAGAAAAGCGGATTCGGAAATACCATTTTCACCGAAGAATGAAACCTTAATGAATCAAGGGCGCGCGTCAGAAATTATTTTAAAAGAATTGGAACCGACAATAGATAAAATAATCAATATGCTATAATAGATAAGAAAAAACAATGGCAACATTGTTTTTTCGTTTGTAAAAGAGGTTTCTAGAATGAAAGACATTTTAAAAATTGCTATACCCCAAACCATTCCTGTATTGATTTCTTATATTTTTGCGGGAATGGCCTTTGGTATTTTGCTCAATCAATTAGGATATTCTTATTGGTGGGCTTTATTCATTAGCTGCACTGTCTATGCCGGGACGATGCAATTTGTTTTGTTGTCCTTTTTAGATGGAGGAGTTGCGTTACTAAATGCTGCTCTCATAACTTTGGCAGTTAATTTGCGCCATGCATTTTATGGTTTGAGTTTTATTGAAACTTTCAATGAAATGGGACTGCCTGGCCAATATATGATATTTTCTCTAACCGATGAAACTTACGCATTGATGTGTCAAATGGATACGGTTCAACATCAAGACATCTCCAAAATACGGTTGGCAATAGCTATGTTGAATCAATCTTACTGGATATCAGGTTGTGTGTTAGGTGCCATGTTGGGAAGCTTTATTCCTTTTAATTTGAAAGGGATAGAATTTGCCATGCCTTCTCTTTTTATGGTTATGTTCGTAGAACAATGGCGGAGTAAAGAAAACCATTTTCCAAGCATTTTTGGCATTAGTATAGGCTTAATAGCATTGCTTATTCTAGGAGCTGACCATTTTATTTTGCCGGCTTTAAGTGTCGTTACGTTGACATTTTTTTTGATAGGCAATCAGAAATTAGAAAGTATGGTTCAATAAATGCTGACCTTTCAACAATCTTTAAGCATCATTATCGTAGTAGCACTGGTCACTTACTTGACGCGAGCCTTGCCTTTTATCTTGTATAGAACTAAGACGCCTTCTGAAAAAATGATATTGCTTGGAAAAGTATTACCCTTTTCCATCATTGCTATTTTAGTGGTATACTCGTTAAAGGATGTACACTGGGGAAGCTATCCCCACGGCTTACCGGAAATGCTCTCTTTAGCTTTTACGGCTATATTGCATTGGTGGAAACAAAACAACATGATTTCCATTGGCGGAGGCACCCTCTTGTATATGGTTTTAGTACAGGTTCTGTTTGTATAAAAGCAGTATTTAAATACTTTTTTATAAATTTATTATTCTAGTTGTAGAATTTAGCTAAAAGCCATTACATCTATCAAAGAAATCGGTGGATGGATGAATAGATATAGATCAAAATGTAGTATAGAAGTTTTAATGAATTGTAAAAGGTCATGAAATGAACGAGTCAACAAAAACAGATATCCTTAATGCCGCAAAATATTTGTTTTATAATGAAGGTTATGGGCAAACTTCCATTAGGAAGATAGCGGATAAATGTGACATTTACCACTCGAATATACTTTATTATTATAAAAACAAACAAACAATACTAGAATATATTTTTAAAATTTATTATGAAAGATTTCTAGATTTAATATTTAAAATTGAAAAAAACCTTACACCTGAAGAACTGATCTTATGCACTATACTAATAAATGAAAATTTCAGCAAATACAATAAGAAGTTTAAAAAACTTTACTTTGAATCCATAGATATTCTAGCAAACATTTTACATGGCTATGCCAAGGAGTACTATCCTCTAATTGAAGGCGTTAAAATCAATCCTATACTAGAGAGTCGATACTTAATGGATATCATTCTCATACTAACCGTTGAGAAAGAAACGCACAAAATGTTCGGAGACGATCAGACCAATGCGCACATATCTTATTTCAAAAATTATAAACTCAAGTTGTTTGCATATTTGTTAGATATAGGTACAGATACTTTTGAAAAAGCCCAGATCACAGCCCAAAGGGTAGCGAGAAAAATTGATTATAATCAATTGAATATTTTTAACAACAATTATAGAATAACGATAGAAGGAGACATTAAAAAATCAAACAAAGTGTAACGTGGTAAGAAGTTGTTTAATTACCGTTTATATATAATTGATTATGTTTTCAAAATGTACTTATAAAATCAATAAATTTAAAGTGCTTAAAAACTTCTTTAAAAGATAGAAATCTATTATAATAGATATAAGAATCATGAAGGAGGCTATGATGGCTACAGCATTAGTAGAACCGGGATCATGTAAATTAAAATCCAAAATTGTCGTGACTCGAAAAAACGAAGAGCGAGGAGATTATACCGTTCAAATTCACATAGAAAGCGAATCGGATAATGTTAAGAGATTGGCAGAGAAATTGACAGAAGTCGATGGCTTTGAAGAGTGTTTCAAGAAGATTTCAACATCCGAAGTATATCGATTGAGCGAAAAAGTTGGTTTACACCTTTCCTGTCCTGTACCCTCTGCAATTTTAAAAACCATAGAAGTGGAATGTGGTTTAAATCTACCACAAGATGTCAAAATGGTTATTACAAGAGACTAAGGTAAATTGAAGGGGAAAGGGGATACGACGACTAAGATAAAGTTTTTTTCTCCAAGACAGCAAAGTCAGCATAAAACAACCTGAAAATTTAACTCTCAAGTTACAGCTTTGAATAGCGTTAAAAGAAATATCAAATTAAGGAGTGACTACATGGCTACAGCAATAGTAGAACCGGGATCATGCAAATTAAACTCAAAAATTACCGTTAATCGATCTGGACAAGGGCGTCGAGATTACACAGTTTCCATTAAAATAGATAGCCAATGCCCATCTATCAAAAAGTTGGCAGAAGAATTGAAAGAAGTGGATGGTTTTAAGGAATGTTTTAAAAAGATTTCTTCATCTGAAGTTTATAGATTAAGTGAAGGAAAACTCAAACATCTTTCCTGTCCTGTGCCTTCTGCAATTCTTAAAACCATTGAAGTCGAATGTGGTTTAAATTTACCACAGGATGTTGAGATGGTTATTACGAAGGAGTGATATCTCCAAATCCGAAAGCCCAAGGCAGTTCTTAAAAGTGATCATGTAAACACTTTTAAAGTTTGCCAATTATAAAAAAACCTGTAGCTTTGTAATAAATCTTCAAAGTTACAGGTTTTACTCTTTATTTCATGTAATGGATAGCATCCTTAGGGCAAACTTGCTGACAATTAGCACATTGCAGACACAAGGCCGTATCTACAATTGCTTTTTTATTTTCTTCCTGAACGACAATAGCATTGGAAGGACAAACCTCTTCACATAATTTGCATCCTATACATTTTTCTTTTATAATTCTCGTTGAGTATCGAGGCCTTTTTCCAAACTGTTTTTGAAGAACTCCAAAGGGACATATTAAATTATGAAATACAACAGGTGGGAAGAATAAAGTGATGATGACAGCCAGTGCGATCCATGCAGGCAGTAGCGGCAACCTTTGCTGTAAGACTCTTTGCGCTAAAAACAGTGTTATGATGCTACCAAATAATGCAAAAATTGCAAATTTGCCGGATTGTAGCCAACTAGGTATTTTTCTTTTTTGAATATTTAACTTTTTTGAAAACCAATCAATTGGTATCATCAACGTGTTCATAGGGCAAATAGCGCCACAATAAACTCTGCCAAATACTAGGGCCATTAAAAGACTGAAGGCATAAACTCCAAACCAGAGCATGGGTTTACCTTTAATCATTAAAAAAATAAATAGACTCAGAAAGAGAAGACGCAAAACGGTCATTAAATGTTTCATAAAAGACCTCCACAACTTGATTTTATCTTATTATAACGCTACAATAACCAAATAAGCGTTACCAAGGTAACACCTATGTTTAGATAGTCTTAAATTGCTCAGATGGAAGAAGATGACGGGGTGGCCATGAATCATAAAATTGAGTTGATAAAGAGAACCACTTTGCTGGAAGGTTTTTCGGAAAATAAAATCCAATCCTTTTTAAAATCAGGAAACTTCAGAGTGGTCACATATAAAAAGAATGCGGTCATTCATTTTGACGGTGATGTTTGTACCAAACTAGAGCTTTTATTGTCTGGCTCCGTTATGGTGGAAAGAATTGAAGAAGATGGCAATTTTTTAACGGTATCGGAAATTAAAGCGAACGACATGATTGGTGGTAGTCTTTTGTATTCAAATCATCCATACTATCCCATGACTGTAGTCGCTCAATCGGATACTATTGTTTTAGAAATCGAGAAAGAAATACTTTTTAGATTGTTATCCAATAACCCGTGGTTTTTACGGCTCTACTTAGAGTACACTTCTAATCGTACTTTTTTATTGGGCTATAGGCTTAAAAGTTATGTTCATAAAACGATTCGAGAGCATTTAATGGATTACCTAAAACTAGAAAGTATCAAGCAAAATTCTAAGTGTATTGTGCTCAGTACAACAAAAAAAGTATTGGCAGAACAAATTGGCGTGCAACGCACATCTTTGTCACGAGAGTTAGCTAAAATGAAAAAGGAGGGTCTCGTCGATTTTGATAGCAAAACAATTACTTTGCTTTGACTATTTTCAAAAAAAAAAATTAGTGTCTGCTAAATGATTTGTTTTCGATTATTTAAAAGTCTGTCTGAAACGAAATTCAAGCATCATGCAAATCCATTTTGTTAATTGTATGGTCAGCGCTTTATATTTTAAGTTAAATGTAGTGCTCAGACCTGCACTTCTTTGAACCATCACATCAATGACTTTGTGAGAAGTGCAGTATATCTAAACACTATGGTAAACTATCAATTAAAATAGAATCAATGCTTTTAATTTACGTTATGGAACAATTTTTTAAAATAATTGACTTATTGTGTTAATGTCCACTTAAAACCAAACAAAAAACCTTCTTTAATAGCGTCATGATCAGGCAAAAATGTTAATTCTTCTTTTAATTCATCAAACAAACTTTCAACGGTCGTAATATCATTTTTCATTATTTTCACCTTAATATTGTCCGTATGTATGGACGAATTCTGTTACAGCTGCATAATTTTCGATATTCACGTCACCCGGTGCTATGAGTCCTTTGTCTGTCGAAAAAATAAAACCGCCGCCAGGAGCACAATAATCGACTACTTTTTTCACACGATCCAAGCATTCTTGTTTCGTTGCTGTGCGCAACATAGAAAGATCAATACCTCCTGAAAGAGCCACAGTCTTACCAATAATATCTTTGACCTTGAAAATATCATCGGCTTCAATCATTGCGATAGCAAAATCCTTTGGAAAGTCATTAACAAAATCATACAAGTGAGACCAATCTCCCTCTAATGCGATGATTGCCTTACCGCCAAGCTCTGCTGTTTTGTATAAAACTTTTCTAAAAGATGGCCAATACAGTTCTTCGAATTGTTTTGTACTCAGATAGGTGGGCGCATGCAATGGAAAGAAAACTAGGGGATAAGGTTCTAGTGAGGTTTTCCCTTGTTGAATTGTGGCCATCATGATTGGCACCAAAGCATCGCAAGCTTCAGCAAGCTCTGTAGGACGTCTTCTCATATCAGTCATGATGCCTTTAAATCCTCTGAAAAAATCCATGATGATGTCGAAGGGTGCTTGCCCTGTACCACTTACAATAGCAGGCATACCGTGTTTTTCTTTATTATACTGACCACTTTTTACAAGTCTATTGAGAAATCGTGTGTAGGATGCCAATGAGTTTTTTAATGCTTCTAGATTTTCAGGATACGGTTTGTTCAATTCTGGGAATTTCCTTGGGAAGATTTCCTCAAGAGAAAACCCCATTGGATCCTCAATAAATTTCGGGTATTCATCTTCCATCATGAATACATATTCCTTATGTTGAATTGTCACACCATCTCGAGAATAAAAATAGGCACCTCCGCCTAGCGAATTATAAATATCAATTTCTCTTGTTAAACAGCTAATGAGAACACCGTCACAATATATTTTTTCGTAGGGTTTACAAAAGCTTTCGAATTCCAATTCCATATTACCTTGGACATCAACTGCCTTAACACCTGCATAATCCAGATTCCAAGTTTCTGCAACATGTAGCACCGGTACATGATCCGGTTCTTTGTGTACTGCTGTTGTTACAATGCGTTTTACCCTTTCTCGATACAAATTTTCTAAATTTGACACCATTAACTACCATCCTTTTAATTATTTTATTTGTAGCTCAAGATGAGTACAAATCATTTTATAATCATTATATTGTCCGCGGTCAAAATAGTCAACCGGAAATTGACCGCGGACAATATAAAATATGTCAAGCCATAAGCTCTCATCATTACAATTTAATTTGCCACGGATATTTTCTGTATTTTCAATATGACAGGAAACTTGTTTATTGCATATAAATTGAAAATCCAATTATTACACTACCATCTTTGTCTAAAAGATGATAATATTAAGTTTAAAGAGGAGGTATTTTATGAACGGATTTTTAACACCCGCAGAAATTGCAGAAGTATGGGTGCAAAATGGTATTAAAAAGGCAAAATTGCCAATTGGCAAAATGATTGTATTGGGTATTTTTGCCGGTATTTTTATTGGGCTGGGTGCCCACGGATTTATTACGGCAACAGCTCCCGGTGGCAGTGCTGCTGAGGTGATGCTGCAGAAGTTTATCGGCGCTTCTGTTTTCCCAGCAGGTTTGATGATGGTCATTGTTTGTGGTGCTGAGCTTTTCACCGGCAATAATCTGCTTACTCTAGCCTTAGGTGCAAAGAAGATTTCAGCTGCAGAAATGCTGAGAAACTGGATTTTTGTTTATATCGGCAATCTGATCGGATCGGTATTATTGGCATTATTTTTAGCAAAAAGCGGACTTTACAGCGGCGCAATGATGGATAAAGCAGTAGCTGTAGCTCAAGCTAAGTCTCAAATACCTTTTATGGAAGGAATTATTCGTGGTATTCTATGCAACATGGTTGTTGTGTTAGCCTGCTGGTTCCAAGCTGGAGCAAAAGACATAGCGGGAAAAATTTTAGCAATCTGGTTTCCGATTATGCTTTTTGTCTTTGCAGGCTTTGAGCACTCGGTTGCCAATATGACTTATATTCCATTAGGTATGTTTTTAGGAGCAGAGGTAGGCATCTCTCAATTTTTAATGGGAAATATCATTCCTGTAACCATTGGTAATATGATTGGTGGCGCAGTGATTGTTCCTGCAGCTTATTACTATGCTTATTTAAAAAAATAATAAAGAATTAATCTTTACATAAAAAAAGAACAGAGATTTGCGATATCGGCACATCTCTGTTTTTTTATGGTGTATTTAATTTTAACA
>LSQX01184065.1_pt1 | contig 120694 bp, 112 predicted proteins | sample 654561 | NCBI WGS metagenome assembly LSQX01 (sample SAMN04489861, study PRJNA283612) | anaerobic digester metagenome | isolation source: 4 biogas reactors fed with cattle manure at either 37C or 55C with and... | place: Denmark: Kongens Lyngby | collected 2014
ATGATTCTGCGCCCGTCTGTATGGCCGCCGCTCGGCGAAGTACAAGGCAAAAAAGGCGCTGCATGCGATCCAGTGTGAAGTTTAACCGCGCCTACCGTTACGAACTTGACCCAAACTGCGAGCAACAGATCCTGCTTGCTAAGCATGCTGGAGTGGCACGGTTCGCCTACAATTGGGGCCTTGCACGGCGTATTGAACTTTACCAGCAGACTGGCAAGAGCACGAACGCCATCGAACAGCACCGGGAACTGAATCGGCTAAAGAAAACCCAATTTCCCTGGATGTACGAAGTGTCGAAGTGCGCCCCGCAGGAAGCACTACGTGACCTGGACCGGGCATTCCGCAACTTCTTCCGGGGCCGGAAGGAAGGCCGCAAAGTCGGGTTTCCGCGCTTCAAGAAAAAGGGGCGGGACGATAGCTTCCGCCTAACAGGAGCGATCCACGTCTGGGATCGGGCGGTGCAATTACCACGTCTTGGTATGATTCGCCTGAAGGAAGTGCCGCATGTTCAAGGGCGCATCCTGTCGGCGACGGTAAGCCGTGAGGCTGACCGCTGGTTCGTAAGCCTGACGGTGGAGGAAGAAATACCAGACCCGGCTCCAGTGGAAGGCCCGGCCTGCGGAATCGACGTTGGACTCAGCCACTTTGCCACCATCGTTACGGAAGACGGCGAGGTGGTAAAGATTGAGGCTCCGAAACCATTGGAGCACTATCTTCGCATTCTGCGTCGCCGCCAGCGGAGGCACAGCCGGAAACAAAAAGGCTCCAGCAACCGGAAGAAGTCGGCCTTGCGCCTGGCCCGTCTGCATCGACGCATCCGCAACATTCGGCGGGACTTCCTCCACAAACTATCCACGGACCTGGCGAAAACCAAGCGGGTGATCGTGGTGGAGGACCTGAATGTGACCGGAATGCTGCGGAACCCCCAGCTAGCACGATATATTGCCGATGCGGGCTGGGGCGAGTTCCGGCGGATGCTGGAATACAAGACGCAATGGTACGGTAGTAAACTCCTGGTCGCCAATAGGTACTATCCGAGTAGCAAAACCTGTTCTGTCTGCGGCCACGTGATGGACAAGATGCCGCTGCACATTCGGGAATGGACGTGCCAGATCTGCGGCACGCATCACGACCGGGACGCGAACGCTGCGATGAACCTGCTGACCCTGGCTGGTTAACTGGGATGCGTACCGCCAGTTCGGCGGGAAGTTACGCCTGTGGAGATGGGAGGTTGCAGGCCAACAAGGCCGGTGCCCGTCGATGAAGCAGGAACCTTTCTGGTGAGACATTTGACCATGAAAGGAGAACGGCAGCAAGCAGCGGCTGTAAATACAGTACAAGCACCACGACAAAGTAATTTGCCGTCAAACCAGCCTGTGCAAAAAACAGATAACTGGATGGATTCGCTCGGCGATTTCATCATCAGGCACCCGGTAGCAGCCAGTGTAATGACGCTTGGAGGAGTTGGCACTATCGCCTATCTAAACAGCCGTAGACACGGTGGTGACAACCGTTACTTATATCAATATTAGTCTATTACGATAATAGCGTTTACAACACGAGGGATGGAGCATGGTAGTACCGTCACTTACACCAGAGGAGCTTGAGGCCCTTGAAATACTTGCGGACCCCTGCAAATGGGCGGCAATTGAATTAGATTGGCATGCACGTTGGTATCAAGAAGAAATGATGAAAGCTACATCCAACCGTGTAGTAATCAGGGCCGGGCGACGTGTGGGTAAAACTGACTCTATGGTCGTCAAAATGCTCCATAAGTGCTACACCAACAATGATTTTAGGATCTTGGTTGTCACGCCGTTCGAGAGTCAGATAAAGCACATTTTTGATCGCTTTAGACAGCTAATCCGCAAGAGCAAGAACCTACAGGCAAGCGTTATTCGGGATATTCGGTCTCCCAATACAATTGAGTTTGGAAACGGTTCGAGGATTATTGGTTTTACCGCCGGCACTACATCCGGTGGTGGGGCAGCAAACGTCCGCGGCCAGGGCGCAGATTTCATCTACTTAGACGAGGCTGACTACCTCTCCGACGATGACATTGACACCATCATTTCAGTGGCCTATGAGGATGCAGAGCGCATCGAGATTTGGGCCACCTCAACTCCCACTGGCCGTCGTGGGCGGTTCTGGGAGTGGTGCACGCGCAAGGAACTCGGCTGGCAGGAGTTTCACTATACCAGCCATGTGAATCCAAACTGGACAGAGGCTGCAGAAAGAGATGCCCGCAACAACCTAACAGAGCTTGGCTACATCCACGAGATTCTAGCTGAGTTTGGCGATATGGCTGAGGGCGTCTTTCGGCGTAAATATGTTGAGAAAGCAGCTGGGCTGGGTAAAGAGCTTGGCATTGAGGTAGTTGATACGGTCGATTATAACGCAATCCGTTGCGTCGGTATAGATTGGGATAAGAAAAATGCGCCGACCCAAATTGTGGTGACTGAGTACGATCCAAAACATGATCTTTTCTATCCAATCCATCGTACCGAAATACCTTCGGGCGAGTTCACGTACTCTAATGCAATTCGGGAGATTGTGCGCATCAATGCGGAGTTTAATCCGGCTTTTATCTATGCAGATAGAGGCCATGGGGAATACCAGATCGAGGCGCTTCATAAGTACGGAGAAATGCATCCAGAAACGGGCCTCGATAAGAAAGTTAGGGGCATCAGTTTTTCAGACCGTATCCGTATTCCAGATCCTGTTACGAAAGAGATTGACAACAAAGATATCAAGCCTTTTATGGTAAATCAAGCAGTTCTTCTCTTGGAAAACGGTCGCTTAGCTCTTCCTACAAACGACCGTTTAATTATGGATCAAATGCTTGACTACTACGAAGAGCGCAGAACCCCAACTGGGCGTCCAGTTTACTCATCTGAAAATGACCATGCATTGGATGCATTCATGCTGAGTCTGCTTGCGTTTACCTTAGAGTTTACGGACATTGCCAAATCAAAACTCACAAGCCAAATAGCACCGGCTCCAAAGCTGGACTTTGCTTACGACTACACCCATCAAAAGAAGAAACAGAAGAAAGCCTTCACGGGTGCAGCGTTCGTGGATAGTGGTACGATGCGCGGCTTCGGCACAAGAAGTTCGCTCCGCAAGCCCCCAAGGAGAACCACATTCTGACGCCGCAATGCTGTGCCACACATAAGATTGCCGGCCAATCTGCCGGCAGTATCCCATCATCCCCTTCACTGCACAGGGGTTCGTTTTCTTACCCCCTTTTTCGAGCCCCTGTGCTCCTATATCTAAGATGCAGGAGTTGAAGGCGTGCAAATCATTGAATCCTGGATTACTAGCCAAGACGCAGCACGGTTTTATAGCGATGGTTACTTGGAGCCAGATGAGGAATACCTAGAAAACCAATTCGTAGTGTTCAAGATAGTTGACGGTCAAGGACATATTCTAACCCGCTATAGGAACGGCAGGTGCTATAGGGTCGAAGAGCATGTGGCATATGACGGCACAAAGGCTCGAAATATGGAGCAAAGGCTCGCTATGGACCTGCTTTTTGACCCCACGATTGAGCTGGTAATCCTAACAGGCGTAGCCGGATGTGGAAAGACGTTCCTTGCCTGGGCAAGCGGCCTGCAGCTGGTTCACAAAGGTTATTATGATTATCTTATAATCGGCCGGCCCATGCAGGAGGGCGACGAATCGTTGGGTACCCTTCCAGGCGATATGCATGAGAAGTATATACCATACTTAGCGCCTTTTTGGGATCAAATGTCCGCTCTAACGAGTAGAGAGTACGGCAAAGTCAATATGGATGTGCTTATCAAGCGCGGCAAGGTGGAACTGCTGCCGCTTTCATTGATTAAAGGCCGCAATCTCAGCGGTGCTTTTGTGATTCTTGATGAAGCAGAAGATATGACCATAGGGCAAATTCAGCAGGCTGTTACGCGAATCCATAACCCGCCGGGAAAGCAGCCCCGCACGAAACTTGTACTTGCCGGCGACCTATCACAGATTGACCGCAGAGAGTGTCAGCGAAAGAAGCCTCCGCTGAAATACGCAATCGAGTATTTTGAAGGTGAATCACTCTTCGGCCATATTGACCTAAAAGAATCACAGCGGGGAAGGCTGGCACAGCTCGGTGCCGGCATGATCAGAGACTACTATGATGATTAGGAGAGAGAGCTTGGGCAAGGGAATAGACACAGAGCAAGAACGCAGGCAGATTGAATATCGCCCTCATCTTAGGTACATCCCTCCAGTTGTCTATATAGAGGGAGAAAGCGGAGAGGAGGTAGCTTATGAGGTACCTTCGGAGCTTTCTTTGGCAAGTGAAGTACTGGTTACAGATACTTGGCTTGAGCTTCAGGATGTTAAAGAAAGACTAGACGGCCTCATCCAAGAATGCGAGGACAAACTCAGCGGAGACGTTATTACAACCACTGACGTCAGGGTTATTCAAGCCTTACAGTCCTACAAAGGGCCCGCTGGCCCATATGATCAGATTACCTTTGCAGACTACAAAAAGCTCAAGCTGAAGCCCAACCGTACAAGCTACGAATCGGTAATTGTTGATGCCTACGAGCGGCACCACAACGAACTTGGCGGCAAACTCGAAGTTGCCATTTTAAGCGTTGCTTATGACTTATTGGATGACGTTGGCGATACTCTGGAGTTTGTCGTATCTAGTCTCATGAAGGATATCCTCGCCCCAAATGAAAGCCCTGAGGCGGTTAGAGAAACAGAGCTGGATAAGCTGAACGAATGGCTTAGGCTCGATGTGCGCCGCCAACAGCTGATTCAGGAATACAGAGATGAAGCAACAGGCAGCAATGCTTCGGAAAAAAGACTCCAGCGGATTTCCAAAGAATACCGGGAAGTCGAAACAAGACTGCAAGAGCTTTCTATTTACGGACCGCGGGGCAAAATCGGGCGCAAGATTTACGATAGGGCCAAGAAGCTAAACCAAGTTCTGGATAAGTGGGAGTGGCTCACTCGAAGCACGGCAGCTGACCTATTTGACGGTTACATTGTCTGTATGATTCGGGGCCTACTAGCCGGCATAGATACAGGCTTTGAGATAGATGGAACAATTAGGCGCTTAAAGGCAATTCAGGCCATTTTGGAGTGTGTTCACGGAGACCACAAGAGAACATTATCTGATGTGAAGGGCAAGCTCGAAAACCTCAAGAAACTTCCGCAGAGGTTTACTGCACGTGCTGCGGAGGCCACACTCGCGATCATGAAGGCGAGGGCAACCGATGCCATCCGCTATTGGCTTCAAAAAACGCATGCTGACAGCGAATGTCCTGCTTTTCTTGAACTTGGACAAAAGCTCATCGATGCAGCCAGGGCCCTTGATATTAAGTTCGAGCTCCTGATCGATGATGAGGAACGGATGAACCGGCTTGAGGCGTCTCACTACGATGAATTTAATGCAGAGCTTCTAAACAAGCGAAAGACGTCTGAGGTCTTTAGGCTTTTAGATGAACTTATCAGGGCCTTAGAGATGATTGACGAGTGGGGCGAGCAGGAGAATCTCGATGAGTGGATTCGAAAGTTCGTTCGTGATAATCACCTTGATCTTAGATACAATCCCGAGACTGGGATGGTGGAGCGCATGAATCTCGGGCCGTAGTTAGTCTGAAAAAGGGAGGAAGTGCATGCAGGAGCTAGATGTGAAAATTAAAGAGTTCCTCGAAAACCTCGGTCTTGAGGCTGATGCTGAACTCAATCCTCATGAAGCCAGTCTAAGAGAGTTTTACAGCATAAGCGATAACACCCCAGCTCAAACAATGGAAAAGCAGGTCAGTGTTAGGGAGTTTAACCCCAAGTACGATAGGGTGCAGATTGTTCCGATCAGCGATATCCATCTTGGCTCAATCAACTGCAATCTTGAGCGGTTTAGGGCCTTTGTTGATTACATACGCAGGACGCCTGACTGCTACACCCTCCTAACAGGCGATTTAAGCGAGATGGGAACCAAAACATCGATTGGCCTGGGCGTATACGAACAGCGCTATGACCCGGAGACCCAAATCGACATCCTAGAGCTAGAGCTAAGACCCCTAGCAGATGAGGGCAAGATTCTTGGGATCTTATCCGGCAACCACGAAATGCGGGTGGCTGTAGCAACCTCATTTCAGCCAATGAAGATCCTCGCCCGCAACTTGGGTGTTGAGTATCTTGGGTACCAGGGCTATCACAAGTGGGTAGTGGGCGAACAGGTTTATACAGCCATGAGCTTTCACGGCAAGAGCGGCGCCCAAACTATCGGCGGCCGTATCAATGCTGCCGTAAAAATGAACACTGTCGCCAATGTGGATATCTACATCTCCGGCCATACCCATGCGCTGGAAAATACCGAGGATATCATCGTAGAGATCGATACCGAAACCAATCAGCTGAAATATCGCAAAAGGCATTATGTGATTGCTGGTTCCTTTTTGTCTTACTGGGGCGGATATGCGGAAATGAAAGCTTATCCACTTAGTCCCATCGGCGCCGTACGGATTGACCTCTTTAAGGATGAGCGTCGTATCAAGATTCATAAACCCTAAAACGAGGTGATGGATTGAACAAAATTAAGGTCTACACAACAAGGCTTTACCTTGCCGGACCAATCAGCAGCTGTAGCACCCTCGATGAGGCGAATTCCTTCCGAGAAAAAGCCAAAAACCTCTTGGCTCTCCACGACATCGGAACCATTAACCCCCTAAGAGGCAAAATTGAAGACATGAAATACTCTTACCGTCCAGCTGAGATTGTGCAGCGGGACAAGATGGATATAAGGCGTGCCGACGGCATCCTGGTCGACATGACTGAACCTGATCATCCTTACATAGGCACAAGCATGGAGATAATGTATGCCCACCATCTTGAGAAGCCGGTGTTTGTCGTAACTGACTGGGCGAAAGACCATTACTGGATTCAGTATCATGCAACGCAGATCTTCGAAAGTCTTGAAGATGCCGTTGAGTACATAGCAACGTACTTCTTTTAGAAAAAAAGGGGGTCAACCATAAGAAGGGAGGGGGCGAAATGTGACAATTCGAGAAAGAATTAGAGGCCTCCTTGAGCGTCTGCTGTCTGTTCGTAATGCTCGACCTCAAGACTACCACCCAAAGACGGTTCGTATTGCACGGGTTGGGCTTGCAGATAACGGCAGGGCTGGCAGCGATGAATTCGAGTCACCAGAGTGGAACTTTGATGAAATCACTGCTGCGTACGGTGTATCAAGCTACTGCAGACAGGCTCTAGATAAATACATCGAGCTGATGTTCAAAGAAGGATACGTGTTCACCGGCCCCAATCCCGAAGTCGTAGATTACATTCGTAAGCGATTTCGGATTATGGCGATAGCAACAGGTATACCTGTTTCACAGTTCTTTATCGAAATGGCCGAAGACCTTGTTAAGTATGCTAATGTCTTCATCGTCAAGGCCAGACAAAAGAACAACAAGGGACTGCAGATGCAGGGCAAGAACCTCGCCGGAGTAAGCGGTAAGACCCCAATTGCCGGATACTTCCTTCTGAATCCCACAACAATCACCATTCAGCGAGATGAGCACGGCACAGTCAAAAAGTACAGACAAGAGATGCCGGGCGTAAGTGAGCCTATCGAGTTTAATCCCGAAGACATCATCCACATCTACTATAAACGAGATAGAGGAAAGGCTTTTGGTCAGCCTTTCGTTTGGCCTGTCCTCGATGATATAAGAGCTCTGCGTGAAGCTGAAGAGAGTGTTTTGCGCCTTTTATACAGGCATCTATTTCCGCTCTATCAGTACAAGGTCGGCATTCCGCAACCTGGATACGAGGCCGATGAAGAGGAAATCCTTGCCGTAAGGTCCATGATTGAATCAATGCCCACCGACGGCGGGATTGTTACGCCAGAGCGTCATGAGATTAAAGTCATCGGCGCCGAAGGCGAAGCTATCAAAGCAGGAGAGTACTTAAAGTACTTTGAGGCTCGGGTCTTTACGGGGCTTGGCGTAAGCGCCACCATGATGGGTCGAGGTGATACTGCCAACCGCTCGACTGCAGATAACATGACGAGCGAGATGCATGACCGCATCAAGGCTTTCCAGGAAGTCTTGAGCACTTTTGTAAACGAGTTTATGATCCAAGAGCTCCTCTTAGAGGCAGGATATGACCCCCTAGAGAACGAGGAGCATCGGGTATTTTTCCGCTTCAACGAAATTGATACGGAGCTCAAGATCAAAAAGGAAAACCATGCCGTTTACAAATATGAACACAACGCTATCAGCGAAGATGAGATGCGGGCAGAAATCGGCCTTGATCCTGTAACAGATAGAGCCAAGATGTACATGAATACCGTCCAGATTCCTTTGGCCCAGGCTGGAGTAAAACCTGGAAACGGCAACAAGGTCGGCTCGGGTTCAGATGATACGGACAATAAAAACCAGCCGCAGAATCAACACGGCAAACGCCAGGGGCCGAAGACCAAGGAAATGACGGAAGCGGCAGAGCCTAAATCGCTGCTTGAAGAGCTGGAGTATGATGCCTACCTAGCAAAACTGCATGCCAATTACGAAGCCTGCCTGAGCGATGTCCTAAGGGTTATCGAAAAACACTTCGATAATGAAGGGAAGCTGTCTCCCAATAACACCATCGATAAAGTGCAGGATGTGCTTGAGGCACTGAGGCTTCACAGTATGAAGACAGCTGAAAAGAGCTTTACTGGCGCATTTTCGATTGGCGTTCGAGAAGCAATGAATGACCTAGGTGCATCCAATGCTCCATCAGTGGGCTATGAAGGTGCTCGCTTTGTTCTGACAGACAAGCACGAAGAGCTCTTTGCGAAGCTCGGTGAAGAAATCGAAAGACGAGTAAAGAATGCTGTGGAAACATCGGAGCGAGGAAGAATCCCCGTTAAGATTCGCAGCATCTTCGACAGTCTCAAATATCGGCTCGACTTTATTGCCTCAACAGAGCTGATGTATTCCTACAACCTGGGGTATGCGATGGCCGCCAAAGAACTTGGGATTGATGTTTTAACTGTTAAGAGCGAGCAGGGCTGCGATACTTGCTCAAAAGAGACCTCTATCGATCTTACTCAGCCCAATTATGTGGCGAGAATCCCCCCATTCCATACCAAATGCCGGTGTGTGCTTACAACTACATCGTAGAATGTGCTGTTAGCGCAAGGGATAGGAGTGTTGCCCTATTGCTCGCATTCTGCTGTTTCTATTTCCAAGTACAGCAATAGGGAGGAGGTGTTTGCGATCAAGCGCTTGAGAATACAGGAGGCTATAAGCATTGAGGTTGATAAGCAGAGCAGCTTATCAATGCAGGAAGGGAAAAGCGGCAGCACAAAGGCAGGCAGCACTGTCTACTGTACTGTGGCTGCAATCCACGCCGGGGTAACCAAAAACAGCACCGTGTATCCTGCGGACAAGCTGCAGGGCGGGGAAAATACCGGTGTTGCATCCTGGACAGCCCCGTATCATAAGCCTGTGCTGGTACATCATGATAAGCATCGCGATGCAGTCGGCCGAGTGCAGAAAGCTGAGTATGTAAAAGGTCCCAAGCCTTTTATCAAGCTGACACTGCACATTACAGATCTAGATGCCGCTCAGAAAGTATTGGACGGGCGATACTCAACCGTATCGATTGGTGCCGAAACCAACAGTGCCACCTGCTCCATATGCGGACAAGACATCGTACAAAGCGGATTTTGCGGTCATTGGAGGGGCAACACCTACGATGGTGAGGTTTGCCGGTGGATTCTAGGCGACCTTTGGTTTCAGGAAGTGTCCTTTGTCAATGTGCCGGCCGACCAGCATGCTATGGTCCTAAGCAAGCATCTGGCTGAAGAAAGCGCAGAAGCGCAATTGCTTGAGAAACTTGGGGACGGCACTGCAGTCCTTGTTGTGGTGTCGGATGAAGATAATGCGGCGTCAGAAAGCCGGTCGGCAGATGCCGTCATATCAGTTAAGGAGGGAGCTGAGACAGTGGACGAACTCGAAAAACTCAAGGCTCAGGTAGCAGAACTAGAAGAAAAGGCCGCTGGGCTTGAAGATGCCAAAACAGCTCTTGAGCAGGAGAAGGAGGGCCTTGCAGCTGAGCTGGAGGAGGCCAAGGCCAAGGTCAGCGAGCTGGAAGAGGCTGTAAATACCCTGACTGAAGAAAAGAGTGGGCTGACTGCTGAAAAAGAACAGCTGCTTACCGAGCTGGAGAAAAAGACCGAGCAGCTGCACGAGAGCTTGGCCGAGCGGATCGTGGATATGCGAATCATGTTGAGCAAGCCGGTTGAGGAAAAACGTGAAGATGAAGTAGCCAAGTATGCTCAGCGAAGCTATGAGTCTCTAAGAGACACCATGACAGACCTAATGGCCGAGTACCAGGCGGCGCTGCCGGGGCTTAGAGCTCAAATTGAGAAAGTAACGAATCCCGGTGCTGCTGTTGATGACGGCATGGAGCCCAACTCCATGATAGAAGGCGTCGAATCCAAACCAGATTTAAGTGCCGAGTCGATTCGGAAAAAGACTGAAGCAGTCCTCAGCGGACTGTTCGGTGGAACCAAACGTGTACAACTTTAAGGAGGTAACCACAAATGGCGTTATTTGAGCAATTTAGGCCGATCCCCAATAGCCGGACATATACAAAACTGGTTGTATCTGGCGGCAATTCGCCAGCTGAGGAGTTTATAGTAGACCCTCGTCTACCTGTTAAGTTTGTCTACGAGTACGGCGGTTGGGGACAGCAGGAAGTTGTCATTGCTAAGGGTCAGCTGTGTGCAATCGGAGATCCGGTAAGAGACTGGACTACGGGTGAATACCGTCCAACTTTGACTATTGCAGACGGAACCAACCCGGTAATCGGTGTTGCTCCATACAACATCAGCAAGAATACTCCTGACCGCTTTGACGGAAACCAGCCTTCTGTCATTTGCAAAGACTACATTGAAGTTCCGTATATCCCGGACGCAACCTATGCTTCCAGAGTTCATTGGGGCCTTGCTACCGGCGAGCTCAAGCAGGGCGACTTCGTAAAGCCCAATGGTGACGGCAAATTTGTCCGCTGGGTTGAGGGCGAAGACTCCATTCGTCAGATTGTAGGCGTTGTGTGGGCAATCGAACAGAACCTGCCGCCTGCCGGCTGGCTGCAGTGGGCTATGCTGCCTGATGCAGTACTAAAGCAGCTTGAGAACCCCGGCGAGCCGCCCTTGGAAGATGGCTATCCATACGATCCGCAGTACGGCTGGTCGCTTGATCGAGACGCTAAGGGTGTTCCCGGCCTAACCGATGCGTACAACATCGCTAAGAAAGATGTTGTTGCAGAGGAGCTCGGTGTAGTTCCTGGCAAATCTGCTGCAGGTACTGTCTTCGTATTCAAACTCAACCACAAGCCTGTTGTGCCTGGAACCCTTGTGCTGAAGGCAGATGGAGCTCCAGTTGATGCTCATGATTACACCGTGGACGTTGAGAAGGGTACCGTAACCTACAAGCTTGCAGCTGATGTTGGTGATCTCGATGTGACCATTACTGCTGACTACACCCATACCGAAGCCCAGTGGGATATGGTTGGTGTACCTCCGGGATGGGACTTCCAGGGTGCAGTAGGCGCAGTTCGCATATTGCTGAAACTATAGTCACCCTTATCGATTGCGATAGTATCGATTACGACAAAGGAGGAAATTACTGTGCCTTACAAAGACCTCACCGAAGAGCAAAAGGCTCAGCTTAACTTAATTGAGCGTTACCAAAGGATGATGAATCCTGACTATAGCAGCATGGATGAGTGGAGAGATGCTCGGATTACCGTTTCCGAGGCTCTCTCTACACCTGATGCAAGCATTCTAATTCCAAGAGTCATCGTAGGCCAGCTGCGCGAGGCCGCAGAGCCCAACTACATCGCCAGCAAGTTCTTCCAGCAGGTGCGGCTCACTGAAGGCCGCAGCATGGTATTCCCAGCCGTTGGCGCCATCCGCGCTTACGATATTGCGGAAGGACAAGAGTATCCACAGGATACCCTGGACTTCACAAAGTTCCAAAGTACTGAGATCCGCGTCGGTAAGACTGGAGTGCAGATCTCCATTACCGATGAAATGATCGAGGACTCTCAGTGGGACGTTATCGGTCTACATATCCGTGCTGCTGGTCGAGCAATGGCACGGCTCAAAGAAGAAAAGTGCTATAGGGAATTTAGAATGCACGGACACACCGTGTTTGATAACTCTATTAGAGCTGATGTTCCCGAGGCAGGGACTACTGGTCTTGGTCCCGACGGGAATTACAACGACACCATGTCCGTCAATGACTTCATTGACATGGTACTCGCTCTGATGGCTAATGAGTATATCGCAACTGACGTTTTGATGCATCCACTTACCTGGAGCATTTTTGTCAAAAACAACGCTCTCGGCCAACTGGATCTCGCTGCGCTTGGTGGGGAGGGCAACGGACCACTTCAGCTCACTCCTGCAAGCGTCCAGGGTAGACTCCCCATGAGCCTAAATGTGAACCTAACTCCGTTCATGTCGATTGACCGAGAGAATCGGTTGTTCGACATGTATGTACTTGACCGCAACAATGTAGGTATCATGCTAGTCAAGGATCCCTTGAGCATCGAGCGTTTTGATGAGCCCCGCCGGGACATCCAAAGCATCAAGGTCAAGGAGCGGTATGGCATCGGACTGCTTGATGAGGGCAGAGCCGTAGTAGCAGCCAAGAACATCTCTATGGATCTGACCTATCCTGCACCCACACTTGTTCGCACCATCTAGTTCCGCAAATACTTCGATGCTAGGAGGGGATAAGGTATGGCTATTGTAGTGACTCTGGGGCCTCGCTCTAACGCCTTTTTCGATGCGCTCACTAAGGTACATCTAACCCGCAAGAAACCTCGGGCCCAAGTACCAGAGAATGCTGATCTCACAAACATCAAGCGTGCAGTTGACGCAAGAACCCTGGTGCTTGTAGAAGGCGGCTTCGATAGCGAGCCCGTCGAGCCCGTCAAAGGGGTGGCTCCACCTGCAAAGCCAGAGCCTAAGGACGAACCTGCTTTCAAGGCAGCTGAATTAGAGTCCATGAAGAAGGCTGAGCTCGTTGAGCTTGCCAAAGAACAGGAAATCGAAGGCTATGAATCCATGACTAAGGCCGAGCTTGTTGAGGCTTTAGCAAAATAAGACCAACTGGGAGGGGCCGATATGTGCCCCTCCCCCTACGAAACGAGGGATGTGTGCAAAATGGCATTGCCAGCATTAAGCGCTCAACTTATAACTGGTCATCAGCCCAATAACCACGCAACTAATATTCCAGTAAACCAAGCAATATCCGTCACTTTTCAGCGAGATATTGATGTTAATTCTATCAACACATCCACGTTTCGCGTGATTGCAAATTCTACGGGCGAGGAAATAAAGGGGGACGTTTCCTACAACCGGCGGGTTGCTACCTTTACTCCTCATGCTCCTTTGGAGCCCGCCGAAACTTATCAGGTAATCCTGGTTGGAAAAACCAACGTAAACAATCCAAACGTCGAAGGCATACAGGACATTCTCGGCAATCCTCTTTACGGCAATTATACTTGGACTTTTTCTACTGTTGATAGTCCGACAATCACTTCTCCCGATCTCATTGAGCCACTTAATGAAACATTCGTTGATAAGACCAGAATCGAGTTTTCCTGGATGAGGCCCGAAGGGGCGATGGGATTTGAGCTGCAGGTGGCTAAAGATCGGAACTTCCGCATCATTGTTTGGCCTAAGACGCCTGCCGTAATAGCAAATACCTCTGTGCTTCCCAATATTGAGTTTGAGGATGGTCAGTACTATTGGCGGGTTAGGGCAATTGATTCGAGAAAGCGTCCGGGAAGATGGAGCGATGTTTGGACATTTTCGGTTGATACCGTTTATAAAGGCACTGTCTCTCCAGAGGATGAGACACCTCCAGAGATAGTTGATTACGGATACCTGCAGCCCTTGGAAGTTGCAGAGCTTTTCCCTGAAGAGGGCGCAACAAACATAGACCTTAACCTAGGTGCAATTGTTATCAAAGTTTTGGGAGATATATCACCAAATGAGGTGACAGGCCAGTCTATTAGAGTTTACGGAAATGCCATCGCCAAAGATGAGGCCTGCAGATCTCACGGCGAGGTCGATGGTTCTGTATCTGTATTTAAGCGCGATGGGTTTACATATATCGTATTCCAACCTGAGCCCTTGATATGAAGGAGAGATTCAGATGGCTATTACAATTCAAGGAGGCAAAGGTGAGCCGGGTAAAGTCTCGCTGGAGTTTAACGGCCAGCCGGCAGAAGTTACTAAGGCCGGCGCCTTAAAGGTAGACGCAACTCACACCGTGCAGCCAATAGAGGGCCAGGTGGAGGTTGCAAACGAGGTTAAGATCGCAGGGCCCATAAAGACAGAGGAGCTCAACACAAAGCGAGAAATCACCTCTCTGCCGCCTGTAAGAATTGATCCAAAGCAAAACACTGTTAAAGCAGAACTTGCTGAGCCGGTAACAGTCCGGCCCGATGGTGAAGTATTTACTCGCATTGTGAATGCTTCGGTGCCGGTTAAAGGACAAGTTGATGTAACCAACCTCAAGGTGCCTCTTAATCAGTCTGAAACAGCCGCTCTAGTCGAGGGCAAGGTGCAGGTAACAAACTTCCCGGCGGTACAGGATGTGGCCGGGACTATCCAAGTTGAGCAGCCGGTAGGCGGTAAGCTAAACGCCAACGTCAAGGTTACTAACCTACCGCTGCCGGTAGTTAACAGCGGCTCGGAGCCCTTGGTTGTTGATGGGCAGGTTATGCTTAAAGCCGGTACAAGTCATATCGGCAGCGTAGATGTTGCAAGTCTTCCTGCAGTTAAGCTTGAGGATGTTGCGGTTGACAGCGCAGGGCATCTTCAGGTTGACGTTATATCTCAGCCTCAAGTGCGTATTGATCAGGTTAAGATCGACCCGCTTTGGAATGAGGTTTGGGTTGCCAACTTCCCCAGTATTCAGACTGTAAACCTAGCAAATAAAGTGGTTGAGCTTTCATCTGAAACCCAGGCCAACCTAAAGTCTGTCGATGCCCGCATCACAAACAGCGTCCTGACCGTAAAAGATATTTCGGACAACAAACAGGTTAAAGTGACCAACTGGCCCAAGCAGATAGGTGTAGCCGGAACAGTAGACTTACCGTTCGACACTATTCAAGACCTCAAGGTTGTTCAGGTCGACAACTTCCCAGCTATCCAAAATGTGGCAATCCCAGCTGCACATTTGGATTCCCTGGGCCGGTGGCTCGTAAAAGTTGATAAGATGCCGCCGGTAAAGATTGACGATTCAACGCCGATCAAGGTAGATACAGAGCTCACCATTGAAAATGCCACAGTAACCTTGGGTAATGTTGATAGGGTGGGCGAGATTGAGACGCTTCACTCAATCACCAATCCCGTTCCGATTGATGACTCAACACCCATCAGGGTTGACGTAATCGGAGTTGATGAGGTTACCTTTACTAACAGCAGCTTAGATACCTTTGAACAGCATGCCTACGACGAAGAAAAAGATGTCTTCAAAGTCGTTGTCAAAGAAGAACCCGATGTTGTTCGAAACGTCAATATCGTAGGCCAGCCCATCGAGACGGAGATTGTAAACTTCCCGGCTGTTCAGACGGTAAAGGCGACCGACTTTGATATTCGACCTCTAAACTACCCAATTGACAGCGTGACTGCTCATATCGCTAATCCCGTTTTGCATGTTGATGATAACGGCGGTTCTTTGACTGTTGATGGGGCAGTAGATGTCATCAACTTCCCGAGTGTATATCCTGTTACCAACGATGGAAAGCCCCTTGTTGTTCAGGGGCATGTAAGTGCCCACATTACCGCGGCGCCAGTTTTAGAGGTTACCCCTGATTTATATGGTGAGCCGTTCCCGGTTGTAGCAGAAGCGCTGGACATACGGAGTCTTTCAGCTTCCAAAGACAGTGTAAGTATTGAGGGCGGCAATAAAAAGGCTGTAAATATAGTCGGCGATGTTAGTGTAAATAACCTGCCGACTAATCAAGATGTAACTGTCACCAATATTGCGCTTGATGAAGATAAGCATGTTCAAGCGGATATTGTGTCCCTGCCGAAAGTTGCGCTCGATGATGAGACACTGAGCGCTTTAGAAAACACCACTGTTACAATTGACAATCTTCCTGCAGTGCAGGATGTGAATGTAGCTAATCAGCTGCTACTAGATGAGGATAGTCACGGACAGGTAGATGTTGTCAGCCTGCCAAAGGTCGCTTTGGATGATGCAACCCTGGCAGCACTAGAGCACATCAGCATAGATAACCTCCCGGAGAATCAGAAGGTTACCGTAACTAACCTTGCATTTAACGAGGCGGGGGCTGTAAAGACCAGCATCACTGACCTTCCTGCTGTCCGCTTGGATGAAGAAACCCTCGATGCCTTAGAGCACATCAAGGTGCAGGTGGAAAACATCCCGGCGGTGCAGGACGTAAAGCTGGTCAACCAGATAGAGATAGATGCCGAAGGTCACGGGCAGGTTGATGTTAAGACCTTGCCTGATGTAAGGCTCGATGCAGAGACTCTTAATGCCTTAGAGCACATAACAGCCACTATTGATAACTTCCCGGCTAATCAAGCCGTGACTGTCACTAACATCGCAGTCGACCAGGATAAGCACCAGCAGGTTGACATTATTCAAATGCCGTCACTTCCAGCCGGGTCAAATAAGATCGGCTCGGTTGATGCTAAGATAACTAATCCTGTGCTTGATGTGCATGGGACTGTTGCTCTGGATGCAGAGACCCTAGCAGCTCTAGAGCATACAACGGTTACGGTAAACAACCTGCCGGTTGTGCAGGATGTAAGTGTCGTTAACCAAATCGCCAAAGACCCTGTTACCGGCAGGGCAAAAGTGGACGTTGTGGAGTTCCCATCGCTTCCTGCTGGCGATAACATCATCGGTAAGACCCATACTTTGGGTCATAATTACGATCCAGAGAATCCCGGCCACAACGAAATCAGGGTTAACGACTTCGGTGAGCAGTATGTTGAGGTAACTAACCTGCCTCTAATTCAGGATGTTGCGCTGACAAACGTATCGCAGGATGAAGAGGGCAGGATAAACGTTAATATCCACGAGATGCCGGTAGTTAGAATTGATGATTCTACGCCGATTAAGGTGGATACCGAACTCAACATCGACAATGCAACTGTTGTCTTAGATCAAATTACAAAAGTTGAATCGATTGATTCGCTGGATAGGATTGTTAACCCCATACAGGTTGATGACTCTACCCCCATCAGGGTAGATGTCATTGGGGTAGATACAGTCACTATCCAAAGCGGTACGTTAAATACCTACGAGCAAAACGCCTATGACCCTGAAACAAACAGGATGAAGGTACAGGTCGAGTCTGAACCTAGCATTAGGGACGTAAATGTCGTCAACACAGTGCTGCCGATTGCTGGTACAGTGGAAGTTGAAAACTTCCCCAAGGTGCAGGAAGTTGCGGCAAAGTCGCTAGACATTAGGCCGCTTAATGCCGCACAGGACAGCGTAACAGCAACCATTGATAATCCTCTCCTGCCTGTGCAGGTTGTTAATCTCCCCAGTGTGCAGACGGTGGATGGAACCGTTAATATCGGAAGTCTCCCAGCAGTAAAGCTTGACCAGACAGCTAATGGAGTTAATGTCCTTAGCCTGCCTGAGCTCGCTTCCGGCGATAACATCATTGGGCGGGTAAAAGCTATTGGCTCTAACTATGATGAGAATTATCCCGGCCATAACGAGATTCGGGTAAATGGGTCCGGCGAGCAGTTTGTCCAGGTAACTAATCTGCCCGAAGTGCAGCGGGTCGAGGTAACGAATCCTGTAGCTGTAGATGCAGATAAACATGCACAGGTTGATGTTATCTCCATGCCGAACGTTACCGGTACGGTCAGCGTAGACAACATTCCAACTCACTTTGACGTAACGGTTGACAACCAAATAGCAACGGATCCGGCCACCAAGAGAGCTCAGGTAGATATAGTAAGCTCAATACCTGCCGGCAACAACCACATTGGGAAGGTCACGGTGGATGGAGAAGTTGCTGTTGCCAACTTCCCGTCGGTGCAGAAGGTTGAGCTTACCAACCTTGAGGCTAGAGATAGCGATGGACACCCGCAAGTGGACATCGTTACCCTCCCTGCGATTGTCGGCGATGTTTCTGTAAACAACATCCCCAATCACTTTGAGGTTACGCTGCGAAATCAAGTAGCTACCGACAGCACAACCAAGAGAGCCCAGGTTGATGTTGTAGGTCCGCTTCCTGCAGGATCTAACCTCATCGGATCTGTTGACATAAACCGGCTGCCGGAAGTAACCGGCTCAGTTTCGGTAAACAACCTCCCTGCGGTTCAGTCCGTAGAGATCCTAAACGTCGATGACGAGGGCCATATTCCAGTTAAGATTGCAAACATCCCCGAAGTTCGTATTGATGTTGCTGAGCTAGATATAAGGAATCTTGAGCACAGCAAAGACAGCATTTTGGTCTTCGGGCACGATGGGGCAAGCAGGCGCTCGATTAAGACCGACCAAGACGGCAGGCTGCAGGTTATTGTGCAGCAGCCTAAGGCTCCTCTGGACCGTTATTTTGAGGCCAATTTACGCCGTCATGAACTACAACACTTTGATGTTGTCATCCCTAACGGTGAAACATGGGTTCTGAATGAGTTTGGCATGTGTGTCATGCCGATGGACGAAAAGGCCAAACTGGATAAAGTGTGCGGAGATGCTTGCATTGTATGGGATCCAGACGGAGAAAACGTGCTCCTAAGACGACTTGGTAACGTTGAGGGCGGCATCAGCAGATGCAGTATGCAAGTCAAGCTTGTCGGCGATGGTACAAAGAAGATGAGAATTACCATTACCAACTGGGGACCAGAGCATACGCTCATTGGTGCCTGGTTTAACGGATACGTCAATTAGCTGAGGTGGTTAGATGTTAGATAATACTGTCGTCGATATGGGGTACTGGGAGTTTAAGAAGCTCTATAGTAGGCGGCGCTATCCTCTCTATTATGTAGACGAGCCGAATGTGTTCGTTCTCATGATGTTCGAACGTCACAGAGCCTACCGCTGTATCGTGCTTAAAGAGAGCTTTCAGTCCAGTTTTAGAACTAACCTGAGCGAGCAAGAAATCTCCGACATCTATGAGGACTTTACTAGCGTAGGTGGTTTACGCTCACAAGCTAAGCTGACCGACAATCTGGTCGAAGCTATGGCTTTAGGTATCAACCAGACCACCTACAAGTATGTGTCTCGATCTGACCAGGACATTGATGGGAGCTGGACATCAATCAGCTTCGATGGTAGGTGCAAGTCATTTACGATAGACACTAGTATTGATGCTTGTGTCAAGATTGATGATGGTGATGAGATTCAGGTAGCTCATAGCGATGGACTCACATTGGAGTTTGACTATAAGTTAGTAGATCCCGTCTTTTATGTCCGCACCCGTGACCCAGCAAAACGCGGAAAGATGCATTACTTCATAGACGGAGAGGTGCTGTAGGCTGTGTCAATACGGAAAAACAACAAGAAGGTCTTCCTTTCTGGACCCTACGTTGACAACAACGAATATGATGCGCTGGTTGATAAAAACGGCGCGTTAAAAACCGTTATATTAAACTACAAGCCTGGGCGCCTGTTTGCTATGAAGGGGTTCCGCTTTACAGCAGAGCCAGCCTGGAGTCCAGATGTTCCCCGTAAGACCGATTTTGACTGGACACTGGAGTACGGGATTGACCTTCTTGGCGGTCAGTTTAGTGCGCTAAGGGCAGCAGATGGCGATAAGATAGATATGTCACTGCTCATACCAATGCCGGATGGTACGGTTGCCGAGCGGTATGTGGTTGAGGATATATACCTCTACCAAGGCTCTGAGTATGTGATGGATAATCCAGCCAGTGTAGCCTGTGAGCCCGGCTGGACACTCCGCTTCTCTTACACCAACACAGAACCTGTCCCCAAAGAAATCTTCTTCTGTTACAAGCTCTTTAGGTAGGAGATTATAGTGCAAGTACTGTGCTTATCGGGCGGCACCTTTCGTGGTGCTGCCCATATTGGCGCGCTTAGAGCTTTAACTGAATTAGGATATAAGCCCGATGCTGTTGTCGGCTGCAGCATGGGAGCGGTCGTGGGTGGCATGTACGCTTACGGTATTTCCCTTGACGCGATGGCCCATGAACTTGTGAACATGAACTGGCGGTCTTTGATGGATGTCAATTGGAAGGGGCTCATTGGGCTTCTCATTCCGTTCTGGAATCCATCCTTTACCGGCATCTTCAAGGGAAACAGAGTCGAAAAGAAGTTCAGGCAGATGCTTAAAGGCAAGACAGAGCAGATACCATTTGTTGCAATGGTGACAGACCTTGTTACGGGTGAATCAATCCCTCTTAGCGGGGGAGATGTAGCCAAGAACATCCGGGCCAGCATGTCGCTGCCGGGAATCTTTGAGCCGGCAATTATCGACGGCCGGATGGTTGCCGATGGCGGGATTAACCGAGCCTTTCCTTTAGATATCGCTATCGAAATGGGTGCAACGGAGATTGTTGCCGTTAATGCAGTAGATAGCATCTTTGATTGGGATACACCACCAAAGGGGCTAATCGAAAGCCTGGAGCGGTCAATGGCAATCCGAGGCGTTGAAATCTCTAAACGGCAGATCGATAACGCAAGGCGCATCCTTGGAGATAAGCTCATCTTGATAGAGCCCGACCTAAAACCTGGGTCGGCAATTAATCCGAAGCTCATTCCTTCCTACATAGAGCAGGGATACATGGAAGCTATTAACGTCTTGGGAGGTGATGCAGTTGGAATATAGGCGCGGCGATGTCTACATGCTGTATGCCAACTTTGTCAACCAAAGCGGCACCCCCATCGAGCCAGACAATCCCCAAGCGAGCATCTATTACATCCAAGACGGTATGCATTATCCAGTAATAGAAAATGAGCCCATGAAGCGGCTCTTTACCGGCCTGTACTACTATCCACATCGGATATCCGATGATGCAAGAGACGGCTCCTACCTAGCCACGGTAGAATGCGAAATTGACGGCATTCTATCAAGGGGAACTGAAATGTTTGCAGTCGGTCATGTCGGTGGAAGCATTGGGGCTGCACTAATTTCTGTTGTAGGAACCACGCAAGATGAGCTAAATGTCCCACTGGATGCCGTTGAGGTTGTAGCCATTCAAGGCAACAATCAAGTTGCAAAGACTGTTTCGGACGCAAACGGCAATTGGGGGCTGAGACTGCCTCCAGGAGAGTACTTGCTGCATCTTACAAGGCAGGGATACCTTGCTCGTCTGATGGACATAGTGGTTCCCCATGATCAAGCTTGGTTTCATATTGACACCATTAAGCTTAGGCCCAAACATGTAACAATCGATCAGGGCAGCGGTACTCGCCAAGTTACAGATGTTGTTCTTGATTCTAGCGGCAGCGGCATAGTCAATGTAAGAGTCAGAGCCTACGATGTCAATGACCTAGAAACCATCGTGGCTCAAGATTATACCGACGAGACCGGCCGCTGGGTACTGTACCTCAATCCCGGCCGCTATTTAATCAAGTTCTATAAGTACGGGTACCAAGTTCCTGACCCGATTACCTGGGATATTATCTAGGGAGGTGAGCTTTAGATGCCGGTAGTAATCGATAACGTCACTTACAATGAGTATGGGGTTGAGCAAACTCTACTCCCGAATAATAGGTACACGGTTTATCTGGATATCCGCGATTTGCGTCTAAAGTTCACCTTTAGCTCCCTATACAACCCGCTTTACAGCACGGCTGAAATAGTCAGGGACGACCTTGGACTGTTTGCAGCTGGCATGACTGATGATGAGATTAACAGGCACATCTTTCTTGCCAGCCGGGAAGCACAGGAGCTGGCACATAATCCCGAAGCAATTCCCGGCGAGCCTCCCTTTGATTATGACAACCCGCCTTATCATGTAAGGCAGTATGTGCGGTATAAAGCGGCCTACAAAATAGCCGCCAAGCAGTATGCATCAATGGCTAAAGAGGTCGGCACTGTAACAGAGCTCGGCGATCTTACCGTTGAAAGGCGGTACACCTTGCGTGATTTGCGTGATCTCTTAAAGCTTCTAAGAGAAGAGCTTGCTCCGTGGGAAGCGATGTTGAGAGGTCAGACAAACAAGGGTAGAGCTACAGCCGTGTATGCAGTAAGAGGCAGCCTCAATGATTCTCCGCTTGCCATCGAAAGGACTGACTTTTGATGGACCTTAGAGCTACTGTAGCGGAGACGTTAAGAAACTACGGTCACAAAGTGCTGCTTCAGCGCACAAGCAGAAAGCTAAGATGCAGGTGCTGGAATGAGGCGATGAGCTCTGCAGACCCCAGGTGTCCGTTTTGCAGCGGAAGCGGATGGGTAAGCCGAATCGAAAGCCACTATACCCGCAAAGATTCGGGGTCGATGCGGGTATCTTGGCCTGAAAGAGTCCAGGGAACCGGTATGGGCGAGGTTCAGCGCGGTACCGGCATATTCTACTTCATGCATAATGTCTACCCACAGGTTGGAGATACAGTCCTAGAGGTTGGATGGGACAGTCAAGGCAGGCCCACACACATCGTTAAGGCTTATCGAATAACCTACGTATTTGCTCATAGGGGTAAGGGTGGGCGCATCGAGTACTTTCAAGCTGGTGTCAATCAAAAGGTGCTGGATTTGGACTCACTGGAAATGAACGTTCGAAAGATGGGGCGCATTGAAAACTACGAGATTGTAGGCGGTGCTAAGCTAAGTGGCAGTTAGAAGCTTACGAATAGAAGGCTATACAGCACCTCAGCTAGATGTTGAACCAACTGGACGTATCATGCTTTTCGGTACATCTATAGATGGCCCCGTCCTTACTCCTGTGCCAATTAAGGACTACATGCATGCAGAGAACATTTTCGGCAGCCCAAATTACGGAACTCTAGTGCGGGGCGCCTTTCAAGCCCTGAAAGCTGGAGCAAGCGAAGTTGTGCTCATGCGAATTAGCGGCAGTCACGCACGCGGCGTTCTTTACGGACTTACCGATCAGGATGTTGTTGTTCCCGCCCTTGAGCTCAAATCAGTTTTCGGCGGGGATGTCTACAACAATCTATCCATCCGCATAACTACGGAAGAAATCATCTTTGACTTAGCGGATGTTAGAGGCAAGAAACCGGTGACCTACGCATTTCGGGATTACCCTACAATCGGTCTTTTGAGTGATGCAATCAATCAGGACTGCGAGCATGGCAAGAACCTGGTTTATACAGACACAGAGCACAGACTCCTACCTTCGGCCACGTTGAGGCTCGTCAATGACGGAGAGGTATTTCTAAGCGGGGGACAAGATGGGCTGAATCTTACCAAGAACGATATCTACCTACAGCTGGAAGAAGCGTATCAAAACATTGATGACTATCCAGTAGAGTTCTTGGTGCCTTTGGGTGTTTATCTCGATGACACCTATCCCCATGCTTACTATGGTATCACTCCATACGCAGAAGGTTGGTATTCAAAGCCTACCGTCTTAGATGAAAACACATGGCTGACACTAGTTGAAGCCGACGGTACACCGTGCAACTTTGCAACCCAGCTTATCAGAGTGTGTGAGCATCGCCTATCACGTGGATATCCCGGTATCGGAATCATCGGAATGAAACCCGTAAGAGAGTCTGACGACAACCTGCGGAACGGCGATCTCTCTCACATAGGCAAGCTAATTAGCCATCCCATCGTTCGCTATGGGTTCCGAAGGCACGATGGCGGCGAGATATTTGAGAACGGGTATCTAGTCTCCCTTGTTGCCTCAGAAGTCCTTTCATCCTACGGTGAGTATTCCTATCAAGATAATGGGGCAGCTGCATATGCAGCGCTGTTAAGCCAACTTCCTGTCGGCACATCCTCTACCAACAAGACCCTTGAGGGCATTGAGCTCCCGTATAAGTTTACTTCCGAAGAACTCGAAAAACTTAACGACCTTGGGTATGTCACATTTCACCAATCCGTACGGCATGGTATTGTGCCTACAGCCGGTATTACCTTGGGCTCCAAGAATTCAGGCCTTCGGTTTGTGTCCTCGGTAAGGGTCCTACAGAGCATCATTTCGGAAATCCAGATGGTAACCGACACCCTCATTGGAGAGCCGATACCTTCTGATTATGACTTCCTAGAGGCGCAAGTCGAGGATATCTTATCTAGACACCAAAAGGCTCAAAGCATCCGGGACTACCGTTACACCTTCGAGCAGGATGTAATCACAGGCACTTTGATTTTAAGACTGGATATCTGGCTAATTCATGAGGTCAGCTCTGTGTCTTCTGTTTTGAGATTCAGCCTCTATTAGTCTTTATCGATTGCGATAAGGAGGCGACAGTAATAGAACAGCAAAGCGGCTACATCAAGAATATCCACGACTTTGCCCGCATGGTGGGTGAGATAGCTGATCGCGCTTGGGGTGAGGGTTGGGGCGAGTTTCGACCTTACTTTTCATCAGTAGGTGACGCAGAAAACGTCCCCCTGCCGTTAATCACATACCAAGTTGTAGATAGAATGCCAACACCGGAAAGGGGTGAGCTAAAGCCGGTATTTCGAAGTCAAGTAGTTGATCCAGTCACAATGCAATCTACGCGGCTTTACGGTCAGTGGTTTGATTACTACATCCAATTTGATATCTGGGACAAATCTGTCGACAGCTGCATTGATCTTACGCAAAGACTCGAAGAACTGCTCCTAACTTATGCCGGCCACTTCAAAGAGTGCGGCGTAAGCGAGATTCTCTTTCACCGACAGCTTCGTGATGACCTGCTTCATAGATGGGACCCAACCCTCAATGTTCAGTCGCTTCAATACAAAGTGAGGCTTGAAACCCTATATGTTGTAACATCGGCAACGCTCCAGGGCGTTGATATTGATGTTTACAATTAAGCACTACAAAGGAGGAGTATCAAAATGGCAAACGGTTTGCCAGGATTCAACGCTGAACTGCGTGACGGCGGCCTAACCTTGTCAGCACAGACCAATGTTGCCACTGAAAGCATCTTACTGCTTGGCACTGCTGTTGACGGCCCCGTCAAAACACCCGTACCCGTAACCCGTATCGAAGAGGCAGAAAGGATCTTCGGTAAAATCAGCGAGTACGGTGTAAGCAACGGAGCAACCCTGCTTCGAGGGCTCAACGAGGCCTGGAAAGCTGGTGGGCGCGACATTCGCCTCATGCGAATCTCCGGCGCCCCAGCTGTCGCAGAGCTTACCGGCCCAACCACAACCACCCACATTACTCGCGAGGCTCACGAAACTGTTGGGCTGGCATCGGGTAATATGGAATTTACCTTTACTGTAGCACACTTCCCATTCCACGAGGATCAGCTCATCGTCTACGCCAACGGCTATGAAGTTCCTGCCGATCACCTGACAGTGGATGCTGAGAACGGAACCATTACCATTGCTGCCAACGCTGTAAACAGTGAGGCAGAGATTCACGTTCGTTATACCTATCCGGAGAACACTGAGGCTGTAGCAACTGACGAAGTGCTCGTCTCCAGTGACCAGCTGGTCTTTATAAGCCAGAATGGTTACACCAACTGGGATCCCGCCACTGTAGAGGTTAGGGTGGACGGCGTTAAGGTAAGCGAGACTGACTACACCCTAGATGCAGTTGCAGGAGCCGTAGCCTTCAATGACCCCATTGAGCCGGGCTCTGCAGTAACTGCTGATTTTACCTACCTCATTTCTGGTGACATCACTGTTACCGAAAGCGCCAACGCAGCAGGCGAGAAGTGGGTAGCTTCTGGCTCTGCGGATGTGTTCGATCTTACCAATAAGCCCGTTGCATCCTCGGTCATCCTGTATGCAAACGGCTTGGTCGTTGAGCCTGGCGCTTATTCGGTGAACGTTGATCAGAAGAAGGTCATCCTAAAGCCCGGCTATGTCAATGCGAAGTCCACAATCACTGTCTCTTACACCTATCGGACTACCAAGACCGAGACTCCCAAGCTCGTTCTGCAGTCCGTATACGGCGGCAAGCTCTACAACAGAATGACTGTTGCAGTAGAGGATATTGTGGATCTATCCGGCTCCGTAGTCGGCAAGAAGGTCATCATCACTAAGCCTGCCGAGAAACGGGCCAGCATTGACGAAAAGCCCCTAGAGTACAGCTCCATTGACTACCCAACCTTCCTCGCCTTGGCAAATGCCATCAACTCTGATCCTGAGAACAACGTTGTGGTTGCCGATGCACTGCATCCTGCCGCAGCAACAGTAGATCTGCAGCTCATTCCGGCTAGAGCCTTCAACGGCGGCGACGACGGTCTCAACCTGTCTAAGGATGAGCTGTACCGGATCCTCGAAGGCCGCAGAGATGAGAACGGCGATCCTGTCGAGGTTGGTGTGTATGACCTACTCAAGAACTACAAGGTAGACCACATCGTGCTTCTGGACGGGTTTGCTGATGACATCCTGGGCTCCGAGCTTGAGAACTTCGCATACCAGCTGGCAAAGCACTGCGCTATCGTCTCTGCTCAGAACAACGAAACCTTCGGCTGGATTGGCTGCAAGCCTCTGTCTGATGTGAGCCTCACCTCCATCAACCAGAACGTGCGGAAGCTCGCCGAGAAGGATGCGAACCAGTACTATCTGATGACCGAAAACGGTGCCAGAATCCTTGACACTGACGGGAACCCAATTGATATTGGTCGCTACATCGCTGTTGTGGCTGCCCCTGACTTTGTGTTTAACCACAAGGAGCTTGGCAACTACTATGCCAACGGTGCAGCTGCCATTGCCGGTCTGACTTCCACTCTAAGCCCACAGTCTGCTCCGACCAATAAGACTGTTCCTGGTGTCTTGGGTCTGCGTTACACCCTAAGCCCCTCTCAGCTTGAGATGCTGACTCGGGCCCAGTACATCACCGCCCGCACCAAGTTCGGCCGCGGCGTAGTGGTTACTGACGGTGTTACTGCAGCTGCTGCCGGCAGCGATTACGCACGGATCTCCACCATGCGCATCACCAATGCGGCTGTAGCCGTGGTTCGCGAGGAAGCCGAGCCCTTCATTGGAGAGCCCAACGAGCCTGAGAACCGCAATGCAATGGCTGCCGCTATTCAGGCTGGCCTCGATGCCATGAAGCGGGCCGGTGCACTGAGGGACTTCGAGTTTGCGATTCACGCATCTCTCCAGGACCAGCTGCTCGGCAGAGCCACCATCGAGCTTAGGCTCGTGCCGGTCTTCGAGACCAGACAGATTACTACTGTTGTCAGCCTAACTCCCTCTCTATAGTCTATTACGACATAGTGGATTCCGATAAGGACAGGCCCCTTACTTAAAAGGGGCCTGCATAAAATCATAAGGAGGAAAAATCGATGGCACACTCAGCAGGTGGTGGGGCCAGTTTCCTTCCCACCGGCAACACAATTGTCGATGAGTACCGCAAGACGTTTACGTCTTTCTCGGGCAGTGACATCATTGCTACCTTCGGCGGTAAAGTCATCGGCGAGTTGCAGCAAATTTCTTACTCCGTCACTCGCGAGAAGGCCCCAGTGTACACAATGGGTTCTCCCACCCCTCGGTCATTTTCACGGGGCAAAAGAGGCGTCGCTGGTACGTTGATCTTTGCGGTCTTCAATCGAGATGCACTCCTTGAGACGCTCAGGGATGCATACGCTGGCTCTCTCGGCTACACTGCAGCCGGTAACGAGCTGGGGATTTCTCTCAGTCAAGAGGGCGCAAGAGACCAGCAGGTCCGCAACCTGATTCTCCAGGCTGCTTCTATGCAGGATTGGAACGCCGCTACAGAGGCAGCACTCTATGCTGAGACTGAGACTCCTGGATTCGTCCAAATGTCCAGAGTCCAGCACCTCGACCAGCTGCCGCCCTTCACTATTGGCATTAACTTTGCTAATGAGTACGGCCAGCTGGCTCACCTGGAGATTTACGGTGTTGAGATTCTAAACAGCGGTACCGGCATGAGTATTGACGACATCGTAACCGAGCAGGCCGTAAGCTTTATTGCTCGGGATGTCACCCCGATTACTCCTGGACCCATGAACGTCGGAAGAGCTAGATAGTTCTAAGAGAGGTGGGGCGGTAACCCGCCCCACGCCTTCCTAAAGAGGGGGTGGATTCATGTGGCGATACCGAAGGACATAGAACTATCGGCTACCTATCAGTCCTACGCTGGATCTGATATCGTTGCATCTATTACTGTCCCTGGGTACGGCACCTATGTAATCGGAGAGCTTCAGACAATAAGTTACTCCATCCACCGGGACAAGTATCCAGTCAGGGCGTTAGGATTTGTAAGTGCGAAAGGCTATACCAACGGCACAAGAACAATAGCCGGCAATCTTATCTTTACTGTTTTTGATAGGCATCTTGTCTATAGAATTCTTGAAAAGATGGGAAAAACAACTGGTCGCATGTTGACAGATGAGATGCCTCCCTTCGATGTTACCATCAATTTCGGATCGGAGTACGGCCACAGCTCCAAGCTCGTAATCTATGGGGTCACCATTGTTGACGAAGGACAAGTTATGAGTATTAACGACCTGATTACTGAAAACACCATGTCTTATCTAGCAAGAGACATTGACTTAATGAGGCCAACAGGGTCGATATGGACAGCGAAACAGTCCGATGCCAGCGCAGAACCACAAGGCTCAGTTCGCATCCAGATGAACGTCAAAACGATGGTGCCCGTAAAAAGCTGGGAGCATGCCGAGCTTGAGATAGAAGTTGGTAATGTTAAGGGAATACTGAAAGATATCCAAAATGAGCCCTTGGCTGAAAAACGGATCGGCATTGTGTCGCCGCGTTTTGCCTCCGCTACGTTTACCAACCGTAAAGGTGAGTTTCGGTTTGAAAATGTGCCGGTTGGCGAGTACACGCTTCGCATCAACCATAAGGGAGCCATTCCTTATAGCCGTCTACTAAAGGTCTTGACAGATACGACAACTGACCTGGGTGAAATCAAGCTAGAGCCTGAGCTGTACACTGTTGTCTCAAAGTTTCTTAGAATGGGCAACAGCAGACGTATCTGCCATTCCGACTCCACTATGGAGTTTGCTGTTAAAACTGAAGGTGATGGGGGAGTTCCTGTTCCTGGGGTTCCGATTGAATGGGAGTATCGAATTGAAACTGATGCCTTCAGAGAACTCCATGGACAAAACTACCAAGAGTTTGAAACCAACAATACAGATAAAGACGGATCCTCTAGAGCAGTTTTTATCATTCCCAACGTACTGCCTGACGGCAGCAAGCTAAAGGCTGGCGATACCATCAGTATTAGAGCGAAGATCAAGAACAACAACAATCTCAACATTACACCCCAGTACTTCAGCCTGACTATTGAAGAGGGTGAGACCATTGGTAGGCCCTATTAGTCTCGCTCATTACAGGTATCCAGAGGAGTATTTCTCCGGTGCAGATGTGAGCATCTACATCGGCAACACCTGGATAGATGAGGTATCCAATCTAAGTTTTGAGCTTATGGAGCAGGTGATGCCGATTTTCGGATACGCCAGCAGAACTTACGACACTGTAGCCAGAGGCCAGCGGATAGTGCGGGGATCTTTTTCAATCAATTTCAAGGAAAGCAACTACCTTTATGATGTCATAGAAGAGTATATTCTACAGCAAACTGCTTGCGACATTAAGGTTGCAACCAAGATAGACCCGCGACTTAATCTTTACTCGCCGGTTGGTACACAGCCCAGCATCGAAGAGGTCCTAAATCAAGCAAGCGGCCTAGACGATTTCGATAAACTCTCTAGGGCTTACGAAGAAATGTTTTGGGGACCGATTGACGCCAACATCACTTCAACAAGCCCTAGGGCCGATAGTCCATATTTCGGAGGCTTTGACTACCTAGACGATTTGGACGATGAGGCTTTAGAAAGAGCACTGGAGATTCGGCGGCAGGGCTTTGATATCCTAATTCGCTTTGGTGACGGTAAATTCCAGCCGGGAGTCATTAACCGCGGCGCAACCAGAAAGCTGATTGGAGTACAGCTTATGGGTGTTGGAACTGCCATCTCCTTAGGAGCAGAGCCCATCAGAGAGCACTATAGCTTTCTCGCCAAAGACTTGATCTAACATAGAACACCAATTTCCTCAAAGAAAGGAAGACCGAATGTATGGCAGCCAAAAAAGAAGAAAAACGCATTTTCCCAGGTGGACCTACTCTTGAACAGCTAAACGACTGGAAAGAGAAATATGGCTCTGTATACATGACCGAGTTTGAGGAAGAAGCCTTTATTTGGCGTCCTCTTACTAGGTTTGAGTATAAGTCCATCCTGAAGCTGCAAAACGCAGATGCTCTTTTTAGGGAGGAGCGGATTTGCGAAACATGTGTCCTTTGGCCTGAAGGATACAGTTACGAGGACATGGCAGAATCAAAGGCCGGCATTCCAAGTTTGCTTGCTGAACAGATCATGGATGCGAGTGGCTTTACCACAAGTGGTGCAGCAAAAAAGCTCTAGACCATTACCGCCTGGAAATGCAGCAGTTTGAGTTCCAGGCAGAATGCATAATCAAAGAGGCGTTTCCAACTATTACTTTCGAGGAAATGGAGCACTGGACAGTCTTTGAGTTTATGAGGCACCTAGCAAGAGCTGAATGGGTACTCATAAACCTGCGCGGCATACCGATCATGCAAAACGATGAAACACCGGCTGAGGACACTATACTTGATGATAAGCAGTATGCAAAACAGCTTGCCATGCAGGGCATAGATCCCATGCTGGCACTTTACGTCCCGCCTGATTATCGTGTGCAGACGGAACCGGCAATCAACGGTATTGAGTGGCGGGGTACAGTGTAGAGGTAAGGGAAGGGAGTCATCATGGCACGTTCCAAACATGCAAATGAGTTCAGACGCTACTTAAATGATGATTCTCGCCCAATGAGATCCAACAAACATCAAGAGCGGCTTGAAGAGCGGGAGGGCAGTTTATTGCCCTCCTTGCTCAAGGTAGGGCTCGCCGCCGGGACTCTGTACGGAATATACCGTTCCAGGATCTTGGCTAGGCCTCTAGGGTTCTTGACAATACAGGTCGGCAATTATCGATCACGTTATGTTGAAGCTCCGATTGAGGGCATAGAGAATTGGCTGCAAAAAAGAGCCAACAGCAGTCTTACTGATGAAATCGCAGAGGCAGTAGAAAGGCGAGCTGCCAAAGAAGTTGGACCGCTTCATGGAAGGCGCACTGCCTTTGAGGAGCTTCTCTTAGAACGTAACCGCTTCAAAGAGCTGGTAAAAGAGCGTGCCCCCCTGGAAATGCGCTTTGAGGATGCAATAGAGTATCTTCAAAGTGAAATGAGCGAGGAAGGGTTTGCTAAACTGCAAGATGCTATACCCGAAGGTCCCTCTGGGATGAGGCAGCTGCTTACCGGGTTAGATTTCGATCAGTTAATGCGCCGCACCTTGTCAGAAGAGGATTACAGGATATTTGCGCTGCGTCCTGACTTTTATAGAGAGCTAAGTACATACGAGTTTGAAGTCATCGAGAAGAATCTTGAGTTCATTGAAGAGCAGTTTCGGCGGGCGGCGTCCGATAAGTTTGATACGTCCAAGCCAACCTTTATAGAAAAACTTACCAACCTTCGCCGTATGACGGTAAGGGATCTTTATGAACGCGGCCTAACAGACAAAGATGCATTACTAGATACACTTCAGGGTTCTATACCCTATAACATAGAGGGTCAGATTAAGGAGCTTGCGGAAGAGCTGCCTGAAATCTGGAATATGGCCGTGGATCCCGGCCTTTATGTAGATATCTACGGCAATATTGTTGACCTGCGTGATATACGCCGCACGTTTAGCAACGTACTGGACTCACTTACTCACGACTTTAAGATTCCTCTTGTTAACTTTAATCCGCTTCAGATGCTGCATGTGCATGACCTTGCTACAGTTGCACAGGCACCAACTTTTCGGCTGATCGGCAGGGGCGAGACCCAGCCCCTAATTGCAGGCTCGCCATTGAGTGAGTCTCTAATCTACGCTCATGGTAAAGTAAGCAGGCTCATGGCGCCGGAAGCTGGGCCGATTGCCGAGGATATGTACCTAGCATCCAACCGGTTCGGCATACTGCAGCGCACCGTCCACGAAATGGCTGGTACCTATATCCCCGAGCGAACTCCAAGACAAGGGATATTGGGCCACGCTGTAGATAAAATACAGGATACCTTAGATATTGGGCGACAGCAGCATCCAAGCATTTTTAGCGAATGGCTGTCATTTTTATCTAAGTTTAACGACGATTCCTGGGTTAGAAACCGAGCCAATCGGCTGATGAGCGGCGAGCTTCAAGGCAATGAAGCAGCCGAAGCTATTGAGAGCATAGCACGATTCTTAGACAGCAGATCGGAAGGATTTTCCGATGAGATTTGGGATGTTCTAAGAAGATACAACCCGGAGATTTTCGGGGAAATCGCAGACTTCGATTTATCTAGTGCTGATGGTGTCATTAACACTCTAAGACGGCTTGCTACAGACAAAAGCACCGTAGTATCGAGCAACTATTACCCAAGATTAAAGGGTAGCTGGAACAGGTACGTTGAGGCACCAGATGCATTCGTAACAAGCCAGCGAATGGTAAGAAGGCAGGCAATTTTCGATCGTCATCAAACGTTTGAACGGGTATCCAGACTTGATGATGTTCGAAAGGTCATCAGCAAAGAGTGGGTCCATCAGTACGGAACCGGCAGGGTAGCAGAGCTTTCTGGTGTACTGGAGGCAGCATATCAAGCAGGTGAAATTACTAGGCAAAGCCTCCGTGCAGCCCAGGATCTTATTACCTCCACAATCATGGATGAAATGCTGGTGGCATCTAAGTCTGTCGATGTGCAGGATGCCATCCAGCAGGTAGTGGAGTTTCTGGCAGGCCATACGGAAAGGTCTCGCATATCTCGTGAGCGCATCCTAAATATGGTCTACAGAAATGCCACGATCTGGTCTCGGGGGTCGAGAAGAGGAGGGAGCGCACTTCCCTCGTCTGATTGGCTTCTCATGCGTAGAGCAGTTACACCTTTGGATGTTGTGCGGGCACCAAGCAAGTTCGGCGCCTTTGTCAGCCAGTTCTTTGCGGGCCGCAAAAACATGGCTGATGTTACTACTGCAACGGTATTCCCGTTTTACATCTTTGAACGCCTAAACCGCGGACTTGAAACGTTCGGGCTGGGACTTTCTCCCAAAAGCATGTCATCACCCCAGGCTCTTTTTGGGAACTTGCTTCTCCGGCGAGTTGCGCCGGTTGTGCTTGGCATAACGGGGCTTCAGTATCTGTCGTATGAGTTTGAAAAACTAACCGGCAAAGACTTTGACGATCTGGCATCATCTGCTTTAGCTAATGTCCAGCTAGATCTTGCAAGGCTAAGAGACAGAACCGGAATAACGTCATTTGCTAAAAGGCTCAAGCAGCTCACACCTGGCGGTGAGCAAATTGCAGAGCTGCCGGGAGTAAATTGGGTCCACGCATCCATGATGGAGGAAGAGCTTCGTGAGCACCTTCGTTCCGGCGTTGAGCCGGTGAGGAGCGGTAGGTATTGGACTCTCGGCAATACTCCATTTACCGGCGGCAAGATAGAGTACTATCGGCCAACATGGTACCGCAGAGCACAAAGCGATTATCAATTCACCGACGTTAAGTACGGCAGCAAAGACGAATACTGGGCCAACCACTGGATGCCGACTCCAAGGTATCCAGGTGCTCCGATTAGGCACTTTATAACTGACCCTTATCACTATGAGCTGAAGCATTACTATACCCGTCCCTATCCTATGACGGGGCGATTGGGGCATGAAATACCACTTATCGGACCGGTAATATCTGCAACAATTGGGCGTATCCTAAAGCCACAGCGTCCCATGCATGTTGAGGAAGTCGCCCGTGCGATGGCGACTACTGGCGGCAAGCCTGGCATACCGGTAAGAGTAGGTAAACACGGAGTCCCAATTGTTGTTCACGATGGTGAAAGGGAAGTCCCTGAGGGACATGAGTACCTGTATGTAACCCCTTCAGGTAACGTAGAGGCCCGGCGTTTCGTACAGGTCCATCCAGGCAGTCACGGCGATAGGCATATCCATATGACCACTGCCCAAATCGATGAGCAGATTAGGATGGCGCCTAAGAAGCGATCTGGAGTCATCATGCGGCCCCGCAGAGATGCTGAGATCGTTTTTGTTCAAGAGGGCCATGTTGCTATGCCCTACGATGTGAGCCATGTAGCAGGAGAGACATACTACAGGCTTACCGAAATGGCTGGTATCTACGGCTTTGCAACCGAAACACTCTTAGGTGAAGGCCCGGCAACAAGACCTCATTTGGCAAGTGCCGATGAGATAACCTCATGGCGCCGTGCCTTTTGGGATATGGAACTTGGCGGTCTTGGTGGTGAGCTCTCTGAGATAGTTCGCCGGTTCATTCCCAACAAGCCTTACGCCGAAAGACAGGCAGAGATTAACCCTATTCGCAATACTATGCCTACCTGGATGCCTGGGCCCAACTACTATCTTGATTTCCAACATGGAGATCCATATGCAAAGATTCCCGGCGGTGAGTACCGCCTGCCTGGTCCAGGGTATGAGGCATTAAACGAACTTCATCCAGATGAGTTCGGTAGGTATGGTGCATTTGACCGCTTTAAGATTCTCGCTGATGTAGCACCGTACTCGGAAGAGTATGAGTACTACAAGGAGATCATCGAGCAGGCGGATTTGCCGCCTGAATTAAGACGAGAAGCCTCGGCAATTAAGCGTAGGGTTAGCACACAAAAGAAGCAGAGACGGCTCTATCCATATAGATTCAAGACCTCCAATATCGAGAAGCGTGAGGTTACGGTTACAAGGGTCATAGACTCAAATACTTTTATGACTGAAGAGTTTCCTGGGCATCCAATTCGTCTTGCGGGTGTCTATGTCGGTATGGCTAAGGATGACCCGAAGGCGCAGAAAGCACGGCAGCTCCTAAGCAGGCACATATACCCAGGAGCAAAGCTTACTATCGGAATTAACGCTGACCCGCTGCATCAAGTTAGAGACGACACCTACCACACAATCCATGCGGTGGTCTACAGCGGTGGGCAAAACATCAATAGGATGCTCCTTGAGCGCGAGCTTGCCAAGGAAAAGACCACTGATTATTCTCCCGAAGCGGTTCATGCAAGGTTTACGCCGCTGGAAATTGCTTTTGGTAAAGCATGGGAAACCGTAGCCCATGCGGATACGAGACTCAATACTAAGTTACTGCAAGTCAGATCTCCACTTGAATCCTATAAGCGGCGGGACCTGTACGGTAAAGACTGGCAAAGCTGGTCAAGGCCCATTCAAGACTTCTTGATCCCCACTTACGAAAGCTATATCACCAAGCATCCCATAGCTGCTACTATGACCGGAGCCTTTTTCGGCTCTTTGTTTGGGAGAACCAGAAAAGGCAAGGTAATTGGTGCAACAGTTGGAGGATTATTTGTTGGGCTCGGATCGCTGAGGCGTGCTCTCTATGAACGTAGAACCGGTGAAGCCTGGATTCCAAAGCGAGCTAGGCTGCGCAGGGAATTAGAGAGCTATTTTGACGTTCTTGAATATGTCAAGTATCGAGGGCTGTATGAAAAGACCCTTGAAGAAGCTAGACGTCATGGGATTGACGCCGAGGGTGTCATTGAACAAATTGAGGCCGAAGGCGAAGCAAACAGGAGAGAGCGAAAAAGGCTTGAAGCCGAGAAACGCAGGCTCTATCGGCTTGGAACACATGAAGCGCGAAAGCAGATTACAGAGCTCAATAAGCAGCTGAAGGAAATAGCCAGTAGAGGACGCGTTATAGAGGTTGATCCGTACACACGGAAGGCGTTAGAGTACAAGTCTGCCTATGAGTCTACTTTATACGGAGCAGAGCCCGGGGCACCTTTAGGCAGAATAATGCGCTCGATCCCTAAGCCTGAGCGCTACTATTTTAACGATTTTCTCAATGCCCCTGAAGAAGAAAGAGCCGAAATCCTCCGACTGGTACCCAAAAATTTAGGGCGCATACTGCGTCGGCACTGGGGCGAGGGTGATGAGCCAAGGCCTGACTTAGAAGAGTTCTTTAAGGACTATTACCTGCCATCACCTAGCTGGGCCGGCTGGAGGCCAGATGTCAACCTAGATGATATCAAGCTAAAAGTCATTCGTGATCTCGAACAAGATTTTATCGAATACGGCTATTGGCACGATGATGTCGAGAGAGTTGAAAACTCCGATACACCTAACCTAAGAAGCGCAGGCGGGGTGGACCCGAACAGAATCAGAGAAGCTCTGAACTCTATCTTGAAAGGTGAGGGGCTAACAGATATTCAGATTCACATAGCTCCCAGTGAAGACGATAGGTTTCTAGTTGATTTCGATCTAACCTATGAGCGGGAACAAGAAATCAGGGATATGCTGAATTCTCAGTCGTCCAGAATGTTCTAGGAGGGGTAGTCGCGTGGCGGGGAGCAGTTTTGATTATGAATCGCTGGCTCTATATAATGTATCATTGTATCTTCAGATGACACCTGAAGCCAGAAAAATCATCAAGTACATAGGCTACTTCTCCTCTGAGGATATTTCTCAGTGGGTCCCCTCGTATTTGCCTGTATACACTAGAGGGCGGTACATGGCGCCTGATGAGCCAGCTGACTACACCGATCTGCACAACAGACTGATAGGACACTACAGCGAAAGAACTGTCAGGAGCCAAGGTGAGGCAATAGAAAGCTTCGTAAGCAGGATGGAAGCAGGGCCGGAACTCAGCCAAGCAGAGCTTCGCCAAAAGAAGATCGAGTGGGTTAAGGCTCAGGGACACGAAACAATTGATCCTAATGCCGGAGACTGGAGCTGGGAAAAGCTGTATAGGACGTACGGACCCGGCGCAGACATTTCAGACGAGCTAGAAATACCCATCTGGCGAGAGATAATCAGTCACCACTATCAAAACCGGCCCCAACAAGCCATTTCTACCTACCTAGAAGTTCGACAAACAGGTGAAGCAATTACTTTCTTTGACCTTGAAACCTTTGGGAGCTTCGGTAGGGATCTTAATGTTAACAATTATTTCGTTCCTCACCAGGCAACTTTTACACAAGCTGCTTTCAATGAAGACGGTACAGTTAAATTTATCGGCTCATCGGAAACCCTGTTGATCAACCCAAAGACGTCTAAGCAGTGGCGAAGGATAGAGGAATCGATTGGCAAACTCGAACACGCTGCTCGGCAGGGCAATGTGGTTCAGCTTACTGATGCGGAATATAGAACCATGCGCGACCTAATCAAATACAGTGAAGCTCAGTTCGATGAAGTGGGCAGGTTAACTGCTCTAACAAGCTGGGTAGATGAGCTCATCCCCGAAGAGGGCGCAGTTGATTTGGCTCCCTACGTTGAGCATATTAGACGGGGACTTGAGGTACTGGAAGAGCGGGGCGTAAGCGTAGAGGAACTTATAGACCGCTATAATGAGACGGTACTTCAAGGGGGCATCATCGGCGGTCAGAACATAATCAATTACGACATTCAAGCAATGTCTGTTCTGGCACAGGCAGAAGGCTTAGACGATATTGCTGTTCCTACTCGCGTGCTTGACACTTTGCAACTTAACCGTTCGATCTTTAACAATCCGCTTGAGCAGATCTATGAAGGCAATGTTCCATCTTACGGGCTTCTGACCCAAGACTCATTACGAGAGTATTTTGGATTGGAAAGCGGCGGTTTGGCACATACATCGCGGGTTGACGTTGAGCAGAACATTGAAATTCTCGGCTTGATGCATGAGAAGATCGATGAGCGTCTAGAGACAATGAGGGCCGGCCTTGAGTACTTCTCCTTTGATGACACCCCGCTACGACGTGGCGATTATCTATTCGCTGAATTCGGTCGGCAAAGGTACGGAGAAGCAGCAGCGGATATTATTTACGAGGAAACCGCCCAAGGACTGGTTAGACAGGAGTACCCCAAAAACTCCGTTACCCGAAAGACCTTCTACAGGGTTGAAGATGCATTCAGGGCCGAAGGTCGTTCTAACATAGTCTTGCGGAACCTATACACAGATCAGCTGCACGTAATTAGCAGAGAATCAGATGAGGCTTTACAGTCATATGTGCAGGAGATGTTCCGCTATGTTGGCGACTGGGTTGATCCAGATGAACTCGCGGCCATCAAAGAACATTACGAAAGAGATTTGGCAAGGCAGCGATACCGCAACTTCTTCAGACAAGAAGGCGGGTTTAAACAGGCAAAGCTGTTTTTCGATGCGCTTGACATCGAAGATGAACAACTGCTTGCCCAGCATTTTCGCTCTAAGCAGCAGCTGCGGGACTTTCACTATCTGAGGGCAAGACTTGAATCCGAGGCGCCGATTGTGCGGCCGATGCTGGAGCGCATTGATGCCCACCTTAGGGGAGCTCCAGAAAAAGCCAATCGAGCTATGGTTATTTTAGGAGCCCTCCTAGATGAACGGTTCGGGCTGCATCAAGAGGAGATTGTTCCTCTGCCTTTCGAAGGATTTTCTGTTGAAATCCCAACCATGACTGGTGAACTCACCAGGGTTCAGATACCCAATCTACAAAGGGGTGCCGATAATCTTTGGTGGGCCATCTATAACCAGACTCGGGGGCGAAACCCGGCTGCTCAGCAGGCCTACATTGTTGACATTATTGACCGGTTGGCGCGGGAGAACATCATCACACAGGCTGAGCGGCAAGAGATTCTAGACCTTCGGCCGCAAGGTACTCGCTACCAAGTTCAGCGTTTAGCAGGCATTTTGACGCGTCATCAGCCAGACCTTCAAGATGACAGCATACTAGTTGAGGCACTCACACCAAGAAACATGCAAATAGCAGGCGATCCTGCCCAAGTGAGCCTAGAGATGGCTGAATATGCAATCGGCCTAGTAAACAGGCTTGATTGGCAGGGTACAGAGGTCCAAAGGATTCTTGCCGAGCTGAGCGAGGAAGCGTCCAAAACCCTCCCTCTTGATTTCGAGTATGATTTACAACAAAACATCAAGGACATCGCTGGAAGACTAAGCTCTGGAAGCAGTAAGCACAATCTTGAAGGTGCTGGCGTGGTAGTCAGTCTTACTAATGATGGACGCGTAGTGCTTGCTGTAGGCAGGGCAAGCCACGCTGAGAGTATTGAGGCAAGCCTCCTTAGAGGTAGACCTTCTAAGCATGCGGCCTATATAGAACTGCCGGTTCCTGATAGGCACGGTGTTGTTACTTATCGAGGGACCCGTAGAGCCGCTATAGGGCGAATTCGGCATAGGGGTAACAAATATAGGCCCGACAGAAGCAGTCCCTTTAGCGTTGAATTCAGCAACGTTATGGATGAGATCACAGAATCCATAGACCGCCATAAGTGGAACATTTGGCGAGCTCTAGAGGAAGGCGACATTGGTGAAGTACAGCGACAGCTAAACAAGGCAGTCTATGAAGTGATGGCAGAGCTTCCTGATGTCTCAAGAGGGGTTACCTCTCAGGGCGTTAGGTATGTAACGATGCGGGACATCGACACCCAATCATACATCGATGCCAGCGGATTGGCCCCGATAATTGCCAAAGACCTGGGTCTGCACAATGAGGCACTTTACCAAGGGCGTGGAGTGCTGGAAAAAGGATATCTTGAGCTTGATGACCTGACGCTCTATGATAAGATGCGCGTTGTCCAAGAAGCTCCAAGATATATAGAAGAACTGTTCGGTCTGAAGGTGAATACCGCCAGTGTCAAGGGCGAGCACGTTGCGGACATGCTATTTGCTACTACAGATGTTCGCCGCCGTAGAGCATTAGGCTGGTTTTCAGTTGCCACGCGCCCAAACTTCCTGCAAATGGGTAGAACCTATCAGCTAGAGAGAGATGCTGTTGAAAGCATTCGTCGAAGCGGACGGCTTTCGATATTACCTGGGCTTGTATCATCGGATGAATTGCAAACACTCGCAGAGCGGCACATGATGCCCTCTAGGGTGTCTATGAACGTAGCTCTGGTTAGTGATGATATCATAAAACGCTACTACACAATGGCAGGCATAAAGCCTGGACCTGTTGAGTGGGCAACGACCTATGAAAACATGATGCTCATTCGACGAAGTGAAATGCCACTCTTTGATGGATACCAGCTCAAGAGTGTACGTTTGCCGGATGTGCTGCCTGATGAGATTACGTTCTCTGATGCCATTCATAGAGCCCAGGCCGGAGAAGAAGTAATTCTTAACTATGGCGATTTGATAGCTGAATATAGAGACCGAACCGGTGAACTAATCCAGATTAGGTACGATGAGCGTACCCCAGGTATTGTCAATACCGTTGACCTTGCTCCTGGTACAGAGCATATAGATATAAGAGTTGCAATGCCCACTCAAAGCGGCGCCAAGTTCGATATCGCCGGAGAAAAGGGCACAATCGTCGCAATTAGTGATGAAATAATGGATGAGCTTGTGGGGCGTGATATCAGTGCGCTCTACTCATCTAACATTGCTAAGCATAGAGACTATGAGGCCGCTATATCAGGTCAAATCAATAGAGTACTTTGGCACATTGAGGATCTACCAGAGCCTCTAAAGCCGGAAGCAAGAGAACGATTCCTTCGGCACTTTAACCGCATAACCGGGCTGGACCTGACTGCTGATGCATGGGTACCCTATTTTGGTGAAATGGCCTTTGAGGTTCCGAGCGATCCAGAGTTTTGGGAAGGAAAAACCATTAACCCCGAAGATGTCGTAGAAATGCTCAGGGACTTTGGCCTATCGGAGACCCGCATCTTGCCAACCGGCGATGAGGTAGTTGTTCAGCGCCTATCGGTTGGACGCACAATTGTGGATGAACACCTCTATCTCCATCCAGCACTGGGGTACCCCCTAGATTGGGAGAGGCAAGATGTTGGCGTTAAGTTTGGCCCCAGGCAGATGCTTGCGATCAATGAAGAGTGGGGGCTTCACAAAACAGCCGACTACATTTTGAATGTCGCGAATCCAGACCATACTGCGGGAAGACGGGCCTATGAGTCTATAGTGTATGCCCTTACGGGTACGCCAGAGGATGCCGTAATGCGATCCCCCCGTGAGTTTATTAGGCTCGAACGAGGGTACGACGGCTATACTGAAGATATGTTAAAGGGCTCAATCCTTGTTCCCGAAGAAGGCAGTGGAGTCTGGCTTCGGATCCCTGAAGTAACGGTACAAGTTGGTCAGGAACCCAGGACCATAAGTGAGATTTACATACCAGCCCGAGAGTTTGGCTTTAAGGAAACAGGCAGCATAGAGCTGGATAGACTTCAGCAGCAAGCGGTGCGAATCCACAACCTGGCGCTGGAATACGAAGACTGGATGCGGATTCCAGAGGGAATTGATCCTGCAGATCTTCGTGGTGAAGCTGTCATCAGGGCAGAGCTGGCCGAAGCTGTTAGAGAGTACTACGACATGCTTACCAGTGAGATTACTGGAAAAGAAGGCGATGTCGTACAGGCTCTTACGGTGCGCATGCCCGCTTCGGGTCATGGCAGGTATAGACTAATCAGTCCTGAAGTACCAAGGGTTCAGACTGTTTTTACCGAGCGGGATTGGGAAGAGATTTTCTCAGCACCCGAGGGAGAGCATCTAAAGCTCTATCATGAGAAGCTAAACAAGTACCAAAAGCTCCTTGGTCAGCAAATTATCGAAGAAGGCACTCACTACATATCGCCTGAATACGCCTATTATCTAGCCACAGACCCAGTTACCGGATATATAGATGAGGAACTCCTTGATACTCTGTGGAACGAAGGTGTATACGGCCTAGGTCTTCGCGAGCCGGTATTCTTCCAAGAGGCAGCTCAAACAGTTAGGTACAAAGTCAGCGAGCATGCCACAGGTACCAATATCTATGTAACACCTGGTATTGCAGACATACAGCAAGGTGACTCGGACGGCGATATAAACGAGTTCATGCTCGCATATAGCAGGGAGTACCGCAAAGAAAAGGGCTGGGAAAGAACTGCCGATTCTATTGCTGCAGAGGAAGAGCTTCGCAAGGCTCACTTCAGCAAGGATATGATGCGAAGGCGGCTCGAATATGCAAGGAGTGCAACCGAAAGCTACCAGAAGAAATATGCTCGCTTCGATCATATACTATTCGGTCCCGAAAACATACAAGGCCTAAAAGATCAGGGACTCGATGAACTAGCCATCCATCTTATGCCGGGCGTCTCAACGTCAACGGTAGGGGCTGTTCATGTGGACCCCACGTGGGGCCGACATATCGACATCGAGACTCCGACCATAGGCATATCTAGAGCCAGAGCTAGGATGCTGGGCTTGTCAGGGACAACAGCTCCTGTTATCGGCGTTGCATCGGCGGGTGGAGCTCCTGGTCGGCAGTTGTCTGCAATCCAGCTTGTGATTGACGAAAACTTGTCCGATACAGATATGCGAATATCTGATGTAACAGCTCACCTGCTGGGCGTAGATGATGGAAGCAAGATAGTAATCGCAGTTCCGCGGATCGGCCAAGAGGTGTTGGCAGACGAGTTTCTGCAGCACTATACATCAGGTGCAGGGCAAATAGAGCTAGAAGCTGCCAAGCAGCTCAATATCTACGGCTCAAGCGCAAGACTTGCAGCCGATCTGAACGAGAACATCAAAGAGGCCGCAAGCCGACTTGAAGAGCGAAGAGCCCTATCTGGTCGGCAAACGCTTAACGAGAGACTGCAGACCCTTGCCAATCTTGCATCACTTGAGGGCGGCGCATTTAGGGCCTTTATAGGGCCTGAGATAGAGGCCGACATCATGCACTCCAAGCTGGGTAAGATGGGTATCGGCTACCTAAGTAACATAAACATGCAGATTAGGCAGCTGGCCCATGCTGTGCGGCAGACCAGTCCCGAGGTGTTCGAGCGCATCATGACCGGGATTGACGATCCTGTTAGGCAGATAGCCGAGTTCGGCAGAATATTGGAACAGGAATTCATTGACGTCAAGCACGGCGAGATTAACCTAGCCAGCAGGAGAGCTCCGCACGAATCGATAGAAGTTGGGCGTGCCATTAGGCGCGGCGACTTTGACTTTATTCGGCGTATTACCAAACGGGCTTCATCGGGTGAACAGGCACAAGTCTTTTCCGAGCAGAGCATCGAAGCTATGGAGCGCCTCTATAGGCTCCTAAAAGACAGCGGCCAGTGGGACAGTCACGTAGGCAGGATCTTTTTGAGCGATCAGTTCAACTTGTATGCCGGAGGAGCCTCTGGTCTTTTGGAGTTGATACAGCGTAAGGATGATCAACTCTTAACGCCGTATTTTCGCCAACTTCTAGAGGCACTCGGTGAAGAGCAGCCCGACCTCCATAAGCAGGTGCAGAAACTTATCCGAATAGCACCTGACTCGATGGAGTTGGCTACAAGACAAGCAGCGGAAGCCCAAGCTTCGCGAAGAGCAATAAGGGAAGGCCTTCAGGATCTGGCAGGCAGCTCTGCGCGCTCGGGCCTAAGAACTCTAAGAAACGTCGGCCTAGTCGGTGCTGCATTAGCTGGTTCATATCTTGTAGCCAGCTTCTTCCGTCCCGATCCCCTGCAGCCCGAAAAACAGCCCATAGCTGATACGGCACCGGACGTAACTGGCACTTACGATCCTGATGCTGAACCTCTTACCGCGCCGGGCTTCGATGAGTATACAATTGCTCGACAGCAAAGTCCACAATTGGCACCGTCTCCTTCGCAAGGAGAGCAGGTTGCCTATGTTACTCCCAATACGGGCTACAGCATCAAAGTTCGGGCTAGGGGTAACGTTCCGAAGGAGCGTGTAGGTGCTCTCACCCAGCAGGCGTTGCAGCAGGGCGGGGAGATTCCAGTCTCTATGAACCTTACTATTACAGACAACACTGAAGACATAGATGTTCTGTGGATGCAGGAACAAGTTGCCAGGGCAATCGAGGACGGATATGCATACTAGAGAGGAGGAGCTGTGTGACTAACCTAAAATTAGGCAAATTGGACGTTGAAATCCATCCCTATGATGATTTGGATGAGTGTCACGGTAGACCCAGCAGCCCATACTATCTGCGTATAGGTGATACGCAGTTCATAGTACCTCCAACAGCTATTAGAGTTGAGAATGAATCTCTAACGAACCTCATTCCAATTCTGCGCAGCAACTCCTCGCTGAAAATGAAAGCCGGCCGTCAGGTAACCATGCTGACGGTCGAGCTCTATTTTCATAACCTGACGGCCATTAACGGCAGGCGCATCAAGAATCCCTTAAAAGGGCTCAATGTCGATGCTAAATCAAAGAATAAAGATTACTTCTACATCGACGGGCTAAGAAGTTTAATTGCTCAGTTCAGAAAAACCCCGTTTCTTCCGATAGAAAATGAGTACATCAATAACGTATTGGGAATCGATGCGGTTTCACTTGCCAATCTAGAGGTCCAAACTGTACCTGATTTTCCCAATACACTCAAGGCAACCCTTCAGATGTACAAGTTTAACTATCATGGGTACATACCTTGGATTGACAGCATTGTCAAAGATGAGACTGCTCCTTTATTTAAGCAAATCTTTAATTGGCCTTTGTTTCGCTGGTATTACCAGCGCGATATGGATGACTCGACACTCATCCGAGGTCAGGTTAGGGATGGTATTCGCTTCAAGATTCTAAACGAAGCTGAACTTGAGGAGCGGGATGATGCTCGAAGACGGCTGAAAAAAGATCGTGAGCGTCTATCTAGGCCACTCGATAAGAGACTGAAAGAAGATTCAATACATCTCGCCAACTTGCCGCAGGATGAGCAGCTCCTAAATAGAGCCCTATCTGAGTATTGGCAGATTAAATGGATTGCAGACAAGGAAACAGGTGGCGATATGCATGCTGCCCTAGAACAGTGGCAAAAAACCTACAGACGCCCAGTTTTTGTGCGTCATGGTGGTGAATTCGATGGTACCGCCATAGTATTGGATGGCCTTCAAGATGCGGAGATTGGAGCTATGTGCAGCCTACTGGACAGAATAAAAGATGGAAAACCTTACATTTATCCAGAAGGCAGCAAAGGCAGAACAGAAGCCGATGAAAAGATAGAGCAGGCAATCCGTGGAGTTCGACATAAAGAGCGGTTAAGAAGGCAGATAGAGAAGAGCATGAGTGGCGAGGAGTATGAGGAAGAACCAGTCAAGAAAACTGTCGATGAAATCATAGCGGAGTACCGTGATGATCAAGAGGAACTTAAATGGCTAGAAGAGGCGGCAGCCAAAACCGAGGCAGATATTGGCACCATTGAGATTCCAACGCCGGGACTTTTCTTACGCCACATGTCTATATCGATGCGAAACATTGTGACAAGAGCTCCGCTGCAGATACAGGAAGAGCCTGTTCAGCAGTATCTTGGCTCTCAGGATGTTGTGATAAGTGCCCAGCTTTACGCAACCAACAAGGAGACAGTGGCGGCACTCCGGGCAATGGTAGAGCGGGTTAACCAGATGCAGCTTGCTTATCGAGACGAAATAGTGCCGGGATTTGTTGTTGTGGAAAACGACCTTATGCGCTTATTTGGTGTTGACAGTGTGGTTATCGAGCGCATGTCGATTGATACAACCGATAGTCCCGACCTTTGGGCTATATCTCTAGTGATGATTCAATTTAGGAGAACACAAAGAGATATAGAAGCTCTTGATGGCATACTGGGAAATCCAGTACCTAATCCAACTCGCGAGGATCTTGTTGATATTCGCTTGAACAGTATTCGCAGCCAGCTGCTCTTACAGAAGCGCATGCAGTCAATTAACCCGTATCCCGACCTTAATCTGCCCACGTGGGATGAGGTCAGGATGGTGGTTAATGCCTGGCGTCCCCGCGGAGAAATTCTTGGGAGAATTGGCGAGGTCGATGCTAAGTGGGCTGATCCCGACTTTTACATCATGACAGGGCACACACTTGTCGATCTCTTGGAGATGGCTATCAATGCCGGCAGTAGCCAAGTACTGATTGATAGCAACGGATTTAAGGCCGAAATTATGCTGCCAAGCGATAACGGCCATGCAAAGATTAGGGTGAACGAAGTATTTAAGCAAGAGCTTGAAAGAGGCTGGCGGGAAAAGACCAGGGTTAAGACAAACCCTAATTCTAATGAAATCGAACACCTAGAAGGTGCTCCCCCTGAGCTTGCTCCTAAATTTACAAAGGAGCCCGATGGGATGTACTCCTTTGAGTCCCCCATATTTCAGCTTAATCAGCGGCATAAGTTCGGCTCATCAGAGATCCCCACAACTAGAGACATGTTTTTCGGTATGCTCCATGACATAGTGGCTTACTGCAAGCATGGGCGCCTAGTGAGAGCCTTTCCAACGTTTCATGTATTCATCGTGGATGAAGGAAGGAATATGTCCTATTATCGCTTGTGGGATAACCTCTATGGACTTCACGGAATCCAAAGCATTGACATTCACAAGAGCCGAAAGAATGCAGCCGACACCTGTGTGATGATGATATCCAATCTATACGGCAATCTAAGCGCCCCCGAGGAAGATGAAGAGCATGAGTTTCTCTTTGTCAACTACTTCTACGATACAATCACTATGGAAATGATCGGGGAGCGGCTCAAGTTAAGGGATCAGCTGCGCATTGAAACCGGGTGTCGGCTGCATATACGCCTTGGCTATGGAAGCGACATTTCATCGCTCCCTATTGTTTTTAACGGGGTCATTACTGAGCTTAGCGTTGGAGACACCGTGCAGCTGATTGCACAGGGCGATGGCATTGAGTTAACCAATGTGCTGCCTGTAAACGAGAAGGATACCAACAGGATGACCAATTACGGCAATGAGCCAAGAAACATAATCTTGGAAATACTTGCCGACGAAGGGTCATGGCTTAAGGAAGCTGTTCGTGGACTGTCTGCTGGGCAACTTTATAGGGGTAACGCTCTAGGAATCTATCACTTCGGTGTCCCCAGGTGGATTAACGGAGCAAAAGACTTGCAGGAAATAGCAATGAACGTCTATCCTGCAGGCGGCGAGCCAACAAAGAAAGAGGACATTTGGCTTTGGGCTGCACTCAGGGGCCTTGTGGGTCTTAATACATCGCCAGATGAGCCCAATATGCAGTTTTATCTTTACGACAAAAGCCCCTGGGATATCTTTCAGATGCTGGCGCTCGCAGTAGAAGACTACATAGTAAGTGTGCAGCCCTTTGAGCTTAGGAGCACTCTCTTTTACGGCAAACCGCAGTGGCCTTTCATTTACGGTTATGATTACACCGGCGATTGGAGAAGTATCAGGTCGGTAGAAGACATTAAAGAAGAACTGATCGTAACTAGATCTAAGACATTCCAGCAGCTACACTTTTTAACAAGTGAATTCGATATCATCGCCAACAACATCACGGCCAGCAGCGAAGGTGTCTATACTCAGGTTCGGGCAACATATAAGGACAACACACTTGGTCCCGGCGACTATCAGCTCTATGACAGTATGACAGTGTATGCTGATACCGACATAGACCCGGAGCATCAAAGACTGGCTCGAATTCACACCGGCCTTGTACATCGGGGATGGTTCCCTTACTTTTCAACCAAGTGGGTTGCCGAAATGATAGCAGCCAACGCTCTTCGAGATTTTCTAAAGGAAATGTATAAAGGCGATCTTGTCATTTTCGGAAACCCAAGTCTGAAGCCGCACGATTATATTCACCTTCATGACTCCTATACCGAAATGTACGGACCTATCCTGGTTGAGCAGGTTGTGCATCACATAGGTCCCGATACGGGTTTTATCACTACCATCAGACCAGATACTCTAGTAACAACTGGTAACAGTATTGTTGGGGTATTCAGCTGGATTCAAGGAATTTGTCACACCCTTTCAGGCATCATGGCATGGCTGCCGATGCAGCACATCCTCAAAGCCAAGAGTGCGGATACATTGCTAGGTGTAGTTGCGAGTGCCATCAGAAGCAGAGCCTCTGCAACTAGCACTGCAAGTAGTATCAGCACTAACGTGCTCAATGTGCTTAAAGCAAGTGGAAAAGCAACTCAGGAGACATTCTCCTTGGCTATACGTAGGGAAGTAAGCGAAGCAATTGTAAATGCCACAAGAAACGCAGATGCAGTCAATATTGCAAGACAGCTTCAAGCGGGTCAGATTTCTCTTGCGGAAGCCTCGGCACAGCTAAGTAAGCTTGCCAATACTGTCGATGATGTGGCAGATGCCGTTGAAGATTTGCATCGCATAGCTCGGGCTGTAGATATTGTGCGAAACGGGGTCCTAAACGCTGCCAAGAGCATCGAAGCAGGAGGCGAACTTTGGGATGGAGTCAAGGCTTTCTCAAGGACAGTTAGAGCAACCCACAGTGCAAAGAGGCTCATAACTTTTGTGGAGACTTTTGGGCTTGTAATTCTAGTAGAAGGGCTTTTCGACTACTTCATCCGCTGGAGCAAGAATCGGCAGCGCTGTCTTATTTTCCCTCTTGTGCATCACGGAAAAGAGTTCGTCGCTGGCATAGACGGCCGTCAAGGTGCTGTGTGGGGAGATAAACAGAGCACAATGGATAAGCTTGTCAAGATCGGAGGCATGATTACAGGACTGCCATTTCTGGACTTTCGCTTTTGGGACAGCTCGTTTGATTACAGTCCAGGTACTGACGAAGATGATGTCAGTATCCGAAATGTATATGAGTCGGCCAAGAAGCTGCGTGAATCATTTGGTACTAGTGTAGCTGACTTACCAGTGTTTCACAACATTCCCAATATGCGAAGTGAAGAGTGGTACGACGCAGTAATTGCATCTAGAAGTCCAGATTCTCCTATAGAGTCACTTAGGCTCTTAGATTATGCTGAAGTTGTTGGAAGTGATTTCTACCGCTTCCGCGACAAATCACAGGGTAAATTGCTGCCGGCGATGATTGCAAAACTAGTTACTCTGGAACAAGAGCTTAGGCTACGTGGATTCCAGCATGTCAATGTCTCACTAGGATTTACTGAAGACTCAAGACGGGCCCTTGGGCCTTTAGAAATAAGAGATCTTGAGACTTTTGGTAATCTTATCGAGGCCTTTGAGTTGCAGATAGAACTTGTTGAGTACCTGCCTCACATGGCTGGCCTTGCCATTGATATCGAGTATCAGTCTGAAGAAGAGAAAGAAAAAATCCTTGAAGCGGTGCGTTCCGTTGGCTTTGGTCGCTACATGACTAGCTGGTTCAAAATTGAAGAACGCGGCTGCATAGGTATTAACGAAGACTATAGGTACATTCATCTAGATATGGGTCCAACTCAAATGTCTATCGCCAAAATAGGCCCAAGGATTTAGGAGGGTGTCTATTGATAATTCATCAAAATCCTGCGAGACAAGCGATATACGAGCATATCGTTAAGCCAGCTCTTGACAGTAGACACCCCTCCACAGTAGGGATAGTACAGTCATATGACCGCAAGACCCGAAGGGCTACGGTTAGGGTGACAGATGGCATTACCGGCGCTGAGCGCATCATCAGGAAGGTTCCAGTAAGGCTTTCTAAGGGCTTTGCCGACTATGACCTAACCTACGGCGACAGGGTGTTAGTTGAGTATCACGCCGGCTCGCCCGATGATCCGTTCATTTCCTTTCTCTATGATGAAAGCTACGAGACCAAAACTAGAGAAACCCGTCAAGCTCCAGATGAGCCCCCGCAGGCAGACAACCGCCTCCCGTTTGGTCAAACTGAAAAAGAGGATATAGACGAAAAGCGATATGTTGAGAACGGTCGGGTGGGCATCATCCACCCGACCCACAGGACCACCTACCGCATCGATAACGTAACGGGTAATGCTGAGATAGTAGCAAGCAGAAACGGCAGCCCAGCTGCAGCCAGGGTATGTGTACGTTCTGATGGAACTATCGAGCAAACTGCTCCCACACTTGAGCATAATGCCGATTATGCTACGTTCAACGTCCAAAGAAATGGGCTCATCTACAACGGGTATCCCCTCAATGAATATATGGCCGAGCTTTCGCAGCCCGGCCTAAACATGCAGTGCATCATGGCAACTCCAGAACATATTACCCAACTAATGGCTGCCATACAATCAGTGCCTGGGGCGCAAGGCGTGGTACTTCACGGTGTTGCGCCTTACGGCGCCAAAGTTACCGGCCATATGGAGGAATGGGTTGACGAGCTTCAACGGATAGTAGAAAAGTACTTTCCAGAGGAAGTGTAAGCGTGGGCGCATATAACGAGATTGACCTAAAATTTTCAAGAGATGGGGATCTAGTATTAGGGGAGCCTTTGCGAGATGATGACGGAAACATCATCTACGATGAAAACGGCAATCCCATTGTAGACCTAGCCTTAACAGAAGGTACTGAGGCACTAGAGCAGGATCTTTGGAATCGGATTAGGACAAATGCACCTGAGTGGGAGCTTCACCCTAAGATTGGTGCGAATCTGGAAGACATTATTGGCGAGCCAAACACTAGGGAGACTGGCATGATTGGTGCTACCAATATCAAGAACACCATGACCTTTGACGGTCGTGTGTCTCTGGATGATATAGAAGTGCGGCCGGTGCCCACTAACTATGATGAGATAACCTTCTTTGTGCAGATATATTTAGACAATCGCCTACGCCCCATGCTGATACCCATACCCTTTAACTTTGTAAAAGGGGTGATGAACAGTGCTTCTTGAGCCCAAAACGTATGAAGAGCTGATGGAAGAAGCGCTAAGGCTGATTCCGCGCAATACTCCCATTACAAACCTAAGTCCAGGCGCCATCGCTCGTACACTGCTTGAGGTAATGAACAAGGAGCTTGCTACTTACTACGAAAGACTGACCGTTGCTGACAGCATGGGGTTTTTGTCTACGGCCACAGGAAGCCGTGTAGATCTTATCGGTAGGATGCTGGATTGCTACAGGTGGCCGAATGAATCGGATGAGAACTACAAGTACCGAATCAGCAAGCAGGTGACGGCAGCCGCAGCTGCCAACAAGACGGCCATCAGGCTGGCGGTGCTTGCAGTTGATGGAGTAAAAGATGTTCACATGGTACCGTGGGTGCTCGGTACAGGAAGCTTTGCTGTGTACATCATCGGGGAAAACCCCAATGTGTCAGATGAAGTCTTGGAAAAGGCTCAGGCGGCCATCGATGAGGTACAGGCCTACGGCAACAAGGGAATTGCTGTAAGACCCAAAGAGGTCCCGATTGAGCTTAAAATTCGCCTTACCTTTAAGGGCGATGTCTCGGAAGATAGAAAGCGAAGTCTTGCGCTTGAGGCAAGGCGTGAGGTAAGGAAGTACCTGCAGAATCTATCCATTGGCGATGAGATTATCATTAACGAGATAGTAAAGCGGGTTATGAGTGTATCGAGCGATATCAAGAACATGAGCATCTACCACTTTTACCTAAGAGATGAGCCTGTGCTTATTCAAGACCAGAAACTTAACTGGGATGAGCGGCTGGTTGAGGCGGATGTGCCGAATGCCATTTACGTCTCATGATACTGCTGTCAATCAAAACGCCAGTTTATTTAGGCGGTACAGTTAACAAAATGGCCCTATTAGCAGGTAATATATAGATAGAGGGTTTTTAAGGAGGGTATCCGTGCCATACTCACAAGAATATCCGTATTCGGATAAAACCAAAGCGATGTTCAAGCGCATCCCGCAGTGGATGAAGATGGCTAGGGACCCCGAGTCGGTTGGGCAGCAGTTTATGAACTTCTTTGGGCTGCAGTTTGAGGATATCGAAAAAGCGCTCGAAGAATTAGAAGACAACCGATTTCTCGTGACTGCCAACGTTGTCCAACCGGATATTGTCTACAAAATCGACCTTCCCTCTGTGCTTACCCGACACTCCGATATCAAGATCGTTGGTGCGGGGCGCACATTAACCGAGGTTGACACATTAAAACAGTTTTTCGCTACTATTGATTCCTACATTATCGATTACGACAAGTTAGTTGCTTACATTTCTCACTCATACGGGGAAGGGCAGGGGTTAGTTGAAGTCACCGTCACAAACGGAGACAACCAGCATGTCGAAACCTGCCCACTGGAGCTACACCATGTGTGGAACGCACTCGATGAGTTTGGGCTCTTGCTGGACTTACCGCGTCTGCGCGGAGAGCGCAATGCCGACTACAGAAAGCGGCTGCTTGATGTATTCCGCTATCCCTCAAATGCAACCAAGCAAGGTTTAGTATTTGGTATTGCTAAAGAGCTTGGGCTTATCCATCACCGTGAGTGGCAAGATGATTCCAAGCCCTTCGTGATAGATGCAGTAAAGCTCGATGTATCCACAATCAAGGTGGATGGCATAAACCTTGAGCCCGATGAGTACACGGTTCTATCTCCAGGCTCAGTTGAGATTAAGCCTCTCAATGAGGGGATAGTTCATGATGTCAGCTACATAGCCGGCATCCAGGTGCACGCTCTAAACAACAAAAGAGATTATGCGTTCCAAAATACGCTCTACAATCCAGATGGAACAGCAACAGAGCGGCTTCTTTACTATGTAAACCGCATCACTACGGACGTTCCTATCATGTGGGGGAGTTTCCTGTGGGATGTCGGGTGGTGGGATAGTGCATCTAAGGATTTGTCAGGTATTGAGTTCATACCCAACATTTGGGATCCAAGCATAGAAGGTTGGAAGAACTGGAGAGGAGGGGCCAAGGATTGAAAGAGGCGCTAAAAGCATTCCAATCAGGTATTGGTGATGGTAACGATCTACTTCCCTTGGCTCCGACTCAGCCAGGCAGTACCGAAACATTTGACTTAGATATTCGCTTGAGGGGAAGAGAGCTCGTAACCCGTGCTGGGTACCCATCTGCCAAGTTTACCGGGGCACTCACCCTCACTGCGATTCAAAACATAGAAGACCATCCTTACGAGCCATACCAGGTAGAGATAACTGCTTATCCTAACTTCAAAGTCAGCTATTCGGTGCGTGGCGTCGGATCAGATCCAACGCCGCACAATTTTACTTGGCATATCGAGATTGAGTACACAGATGCAGACACGGGCGAAAGCCATACTGGTTCTACTACGGCATTTAATGCATCAATAATCAACGAAGGATGGGTTCTGGCTCATTCCAAAACGGCAGAGGAGCTTTTGCTAGACCACAGCAACGGCACGGTTCCCAGCGATGTTTTCACTAATCCCCGATATACAGTCAACAGGATCGAGATCCATTCAAGCGGGGGCTGGGAAGCTGATGCCATGCTGAGTGTAAACGGCACAACTCCTGCCGGCACTATCATCCAAAAACGCAATGCCAAGCCCTATGTGAAGACCATCGCTGACTTTGCAACCCGTTACGATGAAACAAGAACCGGTATCGGCTCAGTGAATGCCCTACAGGGAACAATAGCCCTTAAATCCATATCCGAACTCGGGTTTCCGGCACCTTATCCAGGGCATACGGTTACATATACTCTGGTCAATCAGTCGCCGGGACAGCAGCATGTGGACCTCTTTTTTGAGGGCGGCTTAACCCAAACAACGAATCGTAACGCCAAAGTGCAAGCACGAACTACCTTTAAGTCAGTCCGTACCGTAAGTGGTCAAACCAGAGCTCTGCAGCCGGCCAGAATTCAGATAGAGCTTGGAGGCGGCAGCTGGTCGCCTGCAATTCCATCGGACTCCGTGCTAGAAGGTCCCATGCGCCTATTGCTTGTCATGGCAGACAAATCCAATAATGAGTACATTACTGCCGAATGGAGCATGGTAGAGGGGAACACATCTGACTACTGTTCCTATAACGATGACATTTACGATGAATTCGGCCAGGATGATGGACGCAGAGCAGATGACTGGATTACCGTAAGCTCAAGCCATTTAGGATATTCAACCATTGGCTGGACATCTAATCCAAGATTCTTTGAAGGCTACATTAACGGAGACGGGCCTCTTCTTCTCAGGCGAGGGTATAGGGCAACAATCAGCTTTTTGCCCCCGAGAGAAGAGACAATTGATAACGAAGATTATTATGTCCTGGATTACTCCATCAACTCTGAGGACTACCATGACTATTACGGAGACTTCAAGATCCCGATAAATGTTGACATAAGCTCACTGACTGCTAAGCTCAGTATCCTGTCATATGACTATGACTATGAGGGTCCCTTGGATGACCAGGGCATTGAGATCATGTTTGACTCCAATAGGAGTGTCGAGTGGTCATGGAATAAAGCGACAGGTGCTGAAGATGTGGTTCTGGTAAGGTCAGATACGGCCATTACCATGCAAAGTGATCGTGTTTGGATCTCTTCCCAAATCACTCGTCACGGCTACACCATAAAGCACGGCACAAAAGAACGTTTCGAGCTGCCGGAGAAAAAGGAATTCTCCATACCAGATTCTGTAGTAGGAGATTTGGAATACCTGGTAAGCTGCTCAAATCCCAACGTAAACATTCAGGTGATAGGCAGCACAGTCGAAGCATCGATTGTGGATCCAGTAAAGTGGCCGCTTAGAATCCACAGCGGTTATTACTATCTCAACCAAGATGAGTATTACCTCTATGCTGACAAGAAAGTTGTTACCCTAAGGGATGTTGGATATGACAGCACCAAGCGCTATCAGATGGAGATTGCGGCAAACGGCGTATACACCTACGATGAGGTAGAGCCGGAACAAATTAAGATTGGGAACTTCGATGATTATCTGACGGCTTCCGATGTAAACCTAGAATCATATCCCGGGACGATTCAGCTTGCTGTAAACAACGAGAACGCCAAGCAGTTTACTGTCGAGAGTGCGCCGGTAAACTCTTTAGTGCTTGATGAGTCAGAGCGGATCCTTTGGGTTGCAACAGACGGAAGCGGCGTGCTCGGCATCAATATTGATACTAGAAACATCGTCAAGCAATACTCCACAACAACCGAGCCCGGTATTCCCAGTGATATCGTATCAGCTGTAGATATTGATGGGGACTATATTGCAATTGGCCTTGCGCGGCATGGGATTGTGGTTATTGACCGAAGGCGCAATATAGTTGTAGCTAAATATGATCAGACAACAGATCCAAAGCTTCATTGGCATAATGGTGTCCACATTGCAGACCTAATCTTTAGGAACGGCCTTCTTTATGTGGCTAGTGCTGATGGCGGGGGAGCTGCAATCATTGACGTTAACTCCCACACCATCCGCTACTTCTTAGGTGAATATTACCAGAACTACTTAACCAGTATCGATTATGACTCTGGACGTATGGCCGTTGGCTTTGATGCAAGCGGCGGTGGCGGGGGAGTCATCGTTTGGGATGTTAACAATAACGATCCTCAAAGTGCCATATACTTAACATCCCAGCTTAAAGGGCCATATCAATCCGTTGTCGATGTTAAGCTCGAAGGCAGCACGGTATATGCTGTCCAAAGCAGGCCCAACTGCATAGCAGTCGTCAATATGCATACGGGTGAAGCTAGGTTCATCAATGCACTTACGCAGGCCCGTCTCAAGACTGTCGCCGTGGATGATCATTACATTTATACCGGGGCAGAAGACGGCCTATATGTGTTCGACAAAGCAACCCATGCTCTAGTATGGAAAGAAAACAAACTGATTTCAACCGGCCTCGGTAGCATCGTAAATACAGTAACCAGCATTAAGGGGAATGACAGAACCTTCATTTACCTAGCTACAGAAGCCGGGGTTGCCGTGCTTTGCAAGAAGTATAAGCCCTACGGTAGGTTTATCTCAAGACCGATCGACCTTACAGATGATGTCGTTGATATTGACCCAATTGCCTGGATTGGAGACGAACCGCCGGGAACTAGTATTGAGGTTGCTATCAGGACATCTTCCGATGGAGAAACATGGTCGAACTGGAGCGTAAAGCCTCCTTTAGGCAGATACTGTCAGTATCAGGTGGAGCTAAGAAGCGACAGCGCTTATGACTACCTCAATACTCCCACCTTAGAGAAAGTTCAGATTGGCTACAGTCTTGCGGCCGGAAGGCAAAAGGAAGTTGAGATTGTAACCGACCCTATTCCATTCATGGTTCGTGGGGACACCCAGATCTACCAGCTTTTCCAAGAGCCTATCTCGGAAATGCTCTGGGATTACATTCGAAGAAGCACAAGCTACACACCCGATAACTTCAGTGTGATCTCTGTTGAAGTGCGTTCCTTGACCGAGGGAGTAGAGGTCTTTACTGCGGGAGACATCGTATATGCCCGCACCACAGAGCAAATCGGCTTATCCGATGTAGACCTTATCCTGCCTGACATACCGCAGCAGGGTGCTCCCATTCTGATTAGGGATGAACGCACCAAGGAGTATCTACGGCGTGTAACCTTCACGGATGAGTGGGGACGGCTCACCTTGGTAAACCAAGAAGAGCTTGAGGTTGGTGAGAACAGCACGGTTTTCACCTCTTACACTCACCTAAAGGATGATGTTACTGCCTACGATGGGGACGGAAATCTTCTAGAGGTTGCTGGAGTCATCGGTAATAAGCTCACTATCTACCGAGACGGCAAGCCTCTCAAGCAGCGGGAGATTGTCAGAGTAAACTACACCTTGCGTGATTCGTTCTTTGTAGACTTCAATTACCGGGAGAATGCAGTACGTTTCGTGTTCAGCGACCACTACGATGAGCTCACCTTGATCTATGAGGGCGGGCACTGGTCGCCCTTCTACGAGGCAGAAAACCTTAACCTAAATCCGCTTAATAATCCCTTTGCAAGCGGTTTTGTTTATCTAACGAATAAACAGCAGGAACCGCACCTCATACGTTTAGGGGCAAGCCCCAGCTGGGTAACGAGCGGAAGCAAGGAAAAGGCCAATGTCTACTGTGTGGTGCTGGATAAGCATGGAAACCCCGTGATGAATCGGGGAGTCGTCTTTACCGCAAGCCACGGTACACTGCAGTTTCCAGATGGGAATTACACCAACAACTTCGGCATAGTTAGGGCCGTATATACACCGAGCAACCATGTTGGCAGTGCCACAATCACAGCCAGTGCGCTGGGCACAAACCTGACTGCCAACGCATCAATCAGGTTGGCTTCTAAGCCTAAGGCACAAAACTTCCTGACGCTATCGTCTGAGACGTCTGTGCTGGTTAACACTCACGCTGGCGATAGGCAGGAGACCCTGATTACTGCAATGGTCGCCGATGAGCGCTGGTATCCAATAGCCAACCAGACAGTAAATTTCGAGATAAAAAGCGGTGGCGGCACTATTGAGCCCGTCAAGACCACAAATGCCTCAGGTGAGGCGAAGGCCGTATATCGGGCAGGTGCAGTCAGCGGAATTACTACCATCAAGGCATCTACAGTAGTTGATGGACAGCTCCTTGAAGCCGAAACAAATATCCAAGTTCTAAGCTTTAACTAAGAAGGGAGGGTGCTCGTGACAAAGGCCTTTGATGAGCAGTTTGCACAAGGACAAGACTCAATCAGATTCGGCAGAGAAGTTCCTGCTGATGATGTAAACATTGCCTATGTACACACGCCCTCCCTAGAGGCCGGCGAGAATGTAGAGCTGTCTGATCTATCTACCAGCATTCTCGCCAACTACTGGGGCGACCAAAAGCTAGAGTATCTGATGTTTCCCGGCATGGATCACAAGCTGAGGCACGAGGATTTCACGGGTGACTCTGTGCCAACCAAAGATATTCTAATTACCGATAGATTTATTGATAATGCTCAAAAGAAAGGGCCCTTGTACTACTACTACGATCTTACTTATTTGCATGCCGGTGCTGTTTCGGAAATCGAGATTATCGATGATGCCGGTAATCCAGTGCCCAGCAGCACATATAAGGTTAATGCTGTAAGTGCAGGCCCTAATCTTTCTGAAGTAAGGCTTGAACTTGGCTTTAACAGCGATGAGGACAAGACTTACTTTGTTATATATAAAGCCGTAGACCGCTTAGGGCATCCAAGGTCAAACCACAGCGAGGTAATAAATGCCTCTCCTATTTTCACAGAGACAAACAAGGTGGCGGTGCTTGACCCCGCCAATAAGAATAAGCCCATCTATGCGGTCGAGGTTGACAAGAACTCAAGCTCCAATGCCTATCATGTTTACGTTCCTGTCGCGGCAAGCACTACGGATAACCCAAGCCTATATGATAGGTACGCTGATGCAGATCTAGGAGTTCCGTTTCAATATGCTGTAAATATTGCAGGGTTCAAGCGCTCTGAGTACAAAGGCATTGCCGTCCACTTTGTAATGGACAGGTCCGGCTCCATGCGTGGCTCAGACCAGTGGACACCGATGAAAGATACGGTCCGGTACTTTAAGAACCTGCCTGATGTGAACTGCATCTTTAATGTCACCTATTTTTCCAGCAGCTGTACCACTGTATGGTCAAATTACGTTAATGCCGATACGGTTCTAAACTGGAGTCCACCGAGCTCAAGCGGCAATACAGCATTGTATACGGCAACCCAGATAGCTCTGGAAAAATTACTTCAGTTTGATAGGCTACCTGAAGATCATCCACAAACCTTAAAGGGCTGGAAAAAGGTCGTTATCTTCCTAACTGACGGATATGATAACTCCAGCAGCAAGAGCGACTCCCCTGCCAAGGTCAATAAGTTTGGGCACGACAATATGGCCGTGGATATATGGGGGATAGGCGTTGGTTCTAGGATAGACTGGAACAGACTCCAGCAGCTGGCCGACCCAGGCCAGGCCATCCAAACAGATTCGATGGAAGAGGCGTTCCAGCAGATTAGGGAAAACACAACGCCTATTCCATTCGAGAACAGAATCTTATCCGGCTCTGGCGTCGTTACAACAGCATTAAGCCCACTTAGACTAAGACAGCTTCTTGTCAACGTAGATGACAACATCATGATTGAGTCGGTTAAGATTACTCTCTCGGACACATCCGACCTTGTAAGCACCTACTTCTACGATGAAGCCAACAAGGTTAATCTTGGCTCGGAGATTCGGGCAGATCAGGTCCTGGAATTTAACGAAGCCACCGGCTCATGGCAGTACAAGAACAATCAGCGCATCTACGTTTACGCAAGCACTAACCATAAAGATAAGATCTACACCAAAACATACAGTGTGAAGCTCAAGAGATACCGCGGCATTTACGCCAGGATGCCCAATAATCTTGATCCATTCGAAAACTGGTATCTACAGGTTCACAGCGGACGGTTCCAGCTGGAAACACGCGATAGCAACGAGTCTACACTCTACACTTACTACTTGCCGGAGCATTTGGCTCAAATGTCTGTTGAGGGAGCCCTTATTAACGTAACCGACGAGATACCTCAAGTTATCGATGACACTACTCTCCAGCTGGCAGATTCGCCTCTTTATGTTGAAGTTGACTTTGACCAAAACGGCCAAAGGATAATCACAAATCTTACTGTCACAAGCGACGGCAAAGAAATAAAGGTTGCAGATTACAACGCAGCTGCAGGTATCGTCTACCTTGCAGAGCATATAGACCACACCACAGATATTAGGGTGGATTACACATACAAAAACAGCTGGTATGAATACCGCGGCTATTACGATGAGAGCAAGGACTACTTCGTCCACCTGGACTTAAATCCGTTTGAAGGACATACCTACAGTGCTTATCAAAGCAACAACACCTATGTTGAAAGACCAACGAAAGAGCTCTTCAATCAGGTCATTTACCTCTACATCAGGCCTGCAGAAACCAGAAGACTAAATCCCAATGGGCAATACGTTATGGTTCCTGGATCACGCCAAATCTATACGCTGTTTCATAGAATCGGCAGGGAGCTTACAGAGTCGGACCCGATGTACACCGAGCAGGTGCAAAAGCTCGCCAAAATCTACGTCAAGCCAAACTCTAACAGAAGCGACATTACAGTGATTGATACAAGACAGCGGGGCGGGGGACTCAAGGAATCCATCAGTCAAGATCTCATAGACAAGTTCGAGCCAGAGGCCAACTACTATTGGGATATTGGCTTCCTTGATGGCAAGGCATACCCAGGTAACTCCGTTGTCATTGTACGGCTGCCGAGGACCATCCTCAAAGAACATGGCGGCAGATTTACCGAATCAGAAGTAGAGGCAGCTGTAGATAAGCACATTGCCTTTGGAAGTTACTACATCATCGAGTATGTCGACCCCGAAGATTATCTGCCGGATGAGATATAGGGAGGTGCGTGAATGAAAAGTGATTATCCACGATACCCCGACCGGTTCCCTAGACACGTTCCAGGGCCAGACGGCACCCTGCGCCTTACCGCGGAAGATATAAACACCCTTCAAGATGCAGTCTCTGCCATTCAGCAGGTACTTGGTTCAATGCCGCAGGGTGAAAATGAGACTGTGGACAAAAGAATCGAGAAGCTTGAAAAGGAGAAGCTTGGAAGCAACGTGCCTCTCAGCTTGTCCACACAGGTAATAGAAAGAAATGGCACCAGAGAACTTGAGGTGTCATGGAGTTATATAGATCACGACCAAATCGACCACTTCATCCTAGAGGTCTACAACGAGGCTACTAAGAGATTCGAGCCATACGATGGACAGCTGGGGGTGGTCAAAAGATAAATGAAGCACTATGCGGTTAAAGTTCCTTATACCAACAAGGTGCGTCTTACTACTGATGAAGTACAGGTGACCCTTCAGAGAATAAGGATCCCTTGGGCAAGTAAAGTCCGGCTTAGGGCGGTAACTACTGATAATCAGACCACGCCCTGGCTGGTTGAATCCCGCACAAGCTTTCCTCTTAAAGACAAGGACTCTAGGTGCAGGATTAGATCGAATAAAGACCCCTATTTCGTGGAAAAATGCCTGCCAAATGCTTTAGCTACTCCCACGCTGAGTGTGACAGTGGTTAAGAGAGATTCTTAGATCAACAGAAGGAGCAACTGGCCGTGCCAAAAGTAATCCGTTTATCATTTGACCGCAACTTGGATGATACCATCAAATACAACGTATATCGTGATGTTAGCCCCGGCATAGACCGCACAAACGAAAAGGTAATGGAAATTGTCCAACCACTTGCTCTTACCAATATTGAGCAAGTAAAGGGCGAAGTCCTGACTGGGGATACAAACTTCCTTACCTATAAGGGCCTTCACCGCAACTGGGTGAATGACGATGAAAACTATCCTGTGAAGGTTTTCATCAACGGGGTTCCGCAGGCCTCTGGCTTCGAGGTTGACTTTGCCGACGGCCGAATCGTTTTTGACGCTGCTCTAGCAGCTGATGATGTTGTTGCAGCAGACTATCATTATGATGCAGTCGTTGCCCTTGATATCGCAGAAGAGCAGCCGGGCGTAACTATGCTGGGAGCTCCTGCCAAGGACAAGGCGGCACCAACGGCACCTAAAAACCTATCTATCGTGGCAAATCCCTTGACTAATGAAGCTATCCTTACCTGGCAAGAATCTACTGACCAGGGAACCAAGTACTTCTATAAGGTGGAAGCTGAAGATGAGGCCGGCAACTATTCGGCGATGACTGCAGAGGTAGATGTTACCCTCACTGCTGGGCTTCATCAAAAGCCTTATATCATCGAAAGCTCGAAAGACGGCGAAAGTTGGGAGGTAGTAAGAGAGACTGATGAGCTGCAGTATGTAGAAGCAGCGGTCGATGTTACCCCACCTGAAACTGTAGCTGAGTTGACCGCATCTGTGACCGCTGAACCCAATGCCGGCTTCGGCGATGTAACACTCACCTGGATAAATCCGTCCGATGACTGCGGAACACTGTCCAAGCGGTATAGGGTAAGGGCAAGAGATGCCGAGGGCAACTACTCAAGCTATGCCGCCGTTGAATCCGTAGAAGTAAAGTCCGGTCTTGACAAGATAGTTATCAAGCGGAAGATAGATGACGGCACCTATCCTGAGTACAATGACAGCTCGGATGTGGTTGTTGAAATCACTGATTTTGAGATAGAGACTTACACAGATGCTGGACTGGCTGATGGAACCGGCTACGCCTATTCGGTTTTTATTGTTGATAAAGCCGGCAACGTCTCTGAGGCCGCAACAGTGCAGGCTTTTGTAACAGACGTTACGTCTCCATCTTCAGTAACCGGACTACAAGCTAAACTCATTTAATCTCTAATACTAGGCACTGCTGCTGTTATCGATTACGACAATAACAGCAGCAGTGCCTTCGCATAAAGGATGATAGAATGGCTTGTTCTATAGCGCCTCGCAACGGTTTGTATTTAACCTCTGCCGATTTCCCTCAATGGCACGAAGAGCTTACAACGGGTCTTGGCGCCTATGAAGGACGTGACCTGGATGTAGGTAACGTCAGAGAAATAACCTTCGTGGTAACCGAGCGGTGTAACCTAAGGTGTACGTACTGTTATGAGGGACATGATCTGCATGCCTGTGGCAAGCGAATGAGTAAGGAAACTGGCGAGCGGATCATCGATTTTATTTTCGATGAGGAAAAGGTTAACGGCTACTATGACTTCTCGAAAGATGACGGCTGTAGGGCAGTCATCCTTGAGTTTATCGGAGGAGAGCCTCTTCTTGAGATTGATCTAATCGATCATTTGGTAGATTACTTTCGTGCTAAAGCCCTTGCCCTAGATCACGAATGGGCCTACCATCACGCCATCAACATTTCGACCAATGGAACCCTTTATAATACCGAAAAGGTCCAGCGCTTCATCAAGAAAAATCGGGAGAATTTGAGCATAAGCATTTCAATTGACGGCAATAAGCAGCTCCATGATGCGTGCCGTGTCTTTCCTGACGGCAGCGGGAGCTATGATGTTGTAGTTAAGGCTGTCGAAAAATGGCTAGAGCAGTATCCACACGCACAAACCAAGGGCACCCTGGCTCCTGAAAACTTGATGTATCTGTGTGATTCTGTGAAACATCTTTGGAGCCTGGGCATATTGGGCATTCATGCCAACCCCGTGTACGAAAATGTCTGGAAGCCGGAGCATGCTGTAATCTACTATGACCAACTAACTCAGCTTGCCGATTACATACTTGAAAACGACTTATACCTTACCAGATGGATTAGCTTATTCGATGACTCTCTTGGTGGGGTTGCCATTAGCGACCGCAACTACTGCGGCGGCAACGGAGCCATGCTTGCCTTTGACACTGAAGGAAGAGCTTTTCCGTGCCTACGTTTTATGAAGCACTCTCTGAGATACCAGGAAGAGACGCCTATCGGTGATATCAATTCTAAGATGGATTCCATCGAAGAAAATAAGTGGCTGCGAGATTTGATGTGCGTTACAATGTCGTCTCAGTCGCCCATCAAGTGCTTAGACTGCCCTGTTTCTGCAGGATGCGGTGTTTGCATTGCATGGAATTACGACCTAAACGGCGATCCCAATAAGCGGGCGACCTGCATTTGCGAGATGCACAAGGCAAGAGTGCTTGCCAACTGCTACTACTGGAATAAGCTCTATCGCAAGCTCGATGTGGATAAACGTTTCCCCCTCAATCTTAGCGAAGATGAAGTCTATGAACTGATTGGACGTGACCGAGGAGAAAGGCTTTTGAAAGAGGTGCGTTCCAATGGGATTTAAGCCAATGGGCCTTTGCGAAGGCTGTACCGGCATGGGTTGTCAGGCCACATGTCAAGGAGGTTGTAAGGGCGGCTGCAGAGGAGGCTGTACCGGTTGTGGTGGAGACTGCAGTGGTTCATGCAGGGGGTATTGCGGAACAGCCTGCAGTACCAACTGCACCGGATGCACCAGCTGTACCGGGTGTACCGGCTGTACCAGCTGCTCAGGTACCTGTCGAGGTGGATGCAGGGGGTGCAGCGGTTGTACTAGCTGTTCGGGTACCTGCAGAGGGGGCTGCACTGGATGTACCGGCAGCTGCAAAGGATATTGCGACAATGCCTGTACTGCAAGCAATGCTGCCGATGTAATAAATTCACTGGGAGCAAACATCAAGGCAGGAAACTTTATTCGAAACGAAGACTTTATCGCAATTAAGAACGCTATCAACAATGAGCTAACCAGACGCGGACGAGCTAGTAGAATAACCAACTGGAGCCCGACTACTCCAGCGGATGGTGTTATTGTTGTTAAAAATCATGCGGACGTAATTTTTGGCGATGCCTATGACATCGAAAACTCACACAGCAACAGCAGGCCGTCTTCGGGCTTGGTGGTTGGAAGCAACTTGCAGACCACAATCGCGTACATCAAAACCAAGATGAACCAAAATATTCGCAAATAAAGTTGAAGGGAGACTACTCATTGACTGCTGAACCCAAGATGGATACCCTAAGACATTGTTTGATGGAGCTTGAGGAAGGCGCAACTGTTGTGGTTCCTCTCGATAAAGACAAGGTAAGAGCTCTAGATTATCTATACATCAAGCAAAGGTCTATACAGTCTCTATTTCGGATGCTCATGATTGAAGACACCGAGATAGTTAATTCCGTCAACGCGCAAAAAGTTCTGGAGATGTATGCAGAGACTGAACGTGAGTACCAAACCTTGCTTAATGATTTGATCCTTTCGGCAGTTGGTAAGGACAACTATTTTTACATGAATGAAGAGGGCTTATTTTGGCGCATAGATCCGGTGCTTAACTGTCTAACTATCGGACGACCTATGCGAAATCAATACAATAACGAAGAAAGGAATGGGTGCCCGAATCAATGCTCATAGACTTGGAAAACGATTATGAACATGATCTTTTCTACAACATAGAGTCTTGGTCCGAAGAAAGCAACGTGCTTTGCATTACCGGGATAAGCAGCAGCGGCAAGAGCACCCTAGCCAATGCCTTAATTGATGAAGTTGGAGCAAGAGTCATTAGTCTAGATTCCTTCACCCTAAATGACCCACTGAACGGCACAAGTGGCAGCTTTATGGAGTTATACAGGCGAGCGTATCCTGGTATTGAGATTGTGCCGACCGAACCAAGTCAAGGGAACTTTGCCACACCACAGTTTTGCCACTTTCTTAGATTCTTGATTCCAGCTTTGGAGGAGCGTAAGCCCTGGCTTTTCATTGTAGAAGGCTGTCATTTTCTAGATTTAGATGAAAACATATTGGAAGAACTGTCTGTCGCAAATAGACCTCTTATCATCAAACAGATTAGCAATAAAAGGTATGCAAAAAACAGGCGGCAAAGAGACCCGGATCTAACTGACGATGAGATTCGAAAGGCAATAGCATTAAACAACGCTAGAATTCGTGAGTTCCAAGAGAAGATAGAGAGAATTCGCCAAAGGCAAGGGTGAGCTTCATGTCTCTAGGAATTAGATTAACCTGGAAAAGAAGTAACGATGATACAGTGGAATACGGTATCTGGCGTAGAACCTATGATACGGAGGCCCACGAAATTGCCCGCATTGCTCAAACTGCTGCCGGCGAAAATCCATTCTTCGAAGATATGGATGTTGACATCAAGCCTCCGATTGGTCCGGATGGGCTTACTATTGAATGCCCAACTGATTCCACAGTTCGCCTAAAGTGGGCTGAGGCAGCGGACCCGGCCAATCCCACCTACTACTACTCCATTCGCTCTTATACCGCCGATGGGGGCCATTCGCCTTTCTGTCCCGAGGTATCACTTCAGCCGCCAAATGTTATCCATTACTACGAGTGGGCTCTACTCGATGAAGCCGATGGAGACGTGGTTGCATCGGGAGTAGTTCCTGGAGATGAGTTCGAGACTCCAGAGATTGAAATTGAGCCGGATGCTGAGTACCGCTTTGAAGTAGCAGCCTATGATCGAGCTGGCAATGCCGGTGAGAAAAAGATATCCGAGGTGTTTACATCCTAATGGGGCGGGGGTGAGCTAGTTGATTACACGTTTTGAGCGCCACTACGATAACATAGGCGAGGTAATTGCAGCCCAACACGTTAATGAGCTGCAAGATGTTATTAACATAAATGAGCAAAACATACTGCTCCTAAAAGATGTGGACTTTGAGAACTATGCGCTTTGGGTGCTGGAGCACTCACCTGAATATAAGCGCCTGTGGGTCGATACCTTCGGAGATACCAGCAGAATTGACTCCAGCAAAAGCCTTGGGGTCATATTTATGCCCCAAGAGCGGCTGGCAAGAGTAAGGCAAGACCAAGTATACGGAGAGCTTTACTCCGTTGAGTATGTGGATGCAGAGGTTCCAATCAGCCAAGTCCTACTACTTGCTACTATATCAAGACCAGTAACCGATGATCACGTGATATTCGAAATCAATGTCAATGGAGCTGGATGGCAGCCCATTGAGCGAGGTGTGCCATTTACCCCCACAGTCCCAGGAGACCGGTTCCAACTTAGGGCCAAGATGACACGCTCTAGCGATTATGGTCCCTCACTTTACAGGTGGGCTCTACTTTGGGGGTAGAAAAGAGGTGAAACCATGCCACGCATAGAGCGGCTAGGGGACGGGACTTATTCGAAAGTACCTGATGCCATAGAACTTGACCTTCAGCGCCAAATCAACGAGGAACGCGAGGAGCGAATCCTTGAAGATAAGCGGATCGAGGGCAAGTTCGATGCTATTACCACAGATCTAAACCAGCAGGTTACAGTCATCCGCTCTGACCTGCACGATCACATCATCAACGAAAGCAATGTCCATGAGCTCTTGCAGGCAAACATCGAAGCGGAAACGGCCGCTCGCATTCAGGCAGATGAAGCTCTCGAAGAGGCCCTGCAGACTGAGATAAGCGAACGGATAGATGTTGATAGCCAGTTATCACAAGAACTTCAGCAGGAGGCTGCTGCAAGAGAGGTAGAAGATACAGCTCTTTGGGCGGCGATAGACCTTGAACGAGATATACGAGCTCAGGCTGACATCGAAATACGTCACGACCTAGACGAAGAAAGAGCCGAAAGAATAGCGGCAGACGAAGATCTACAGGCTCAACTTGATCACGAAAGCCTTGAGCGCAAGCAAGATGTGGCCGATCTGCAAAGCCAGATAGATGAAGAAAAAGACTCCAGAATCCAAGCAGATAATGCCCTATTTGATCAGCTCCAAACAGAAATCCAAACCCGCACGAGTGAGATTGCTCGTTTAGACAGCCGCATTGACTTTGAAGCAGCAAAGCGCCAGGCGGCAGATAACAGCATCATCGAGATTCTGGAAGATGTAGAAGCTGCACTTGACGGTGAAATAGAGGCCCGCATCCAGGGTGATAGTGCTCTTCGGAACGCGCTGGATCAAGAAATCCAGGCCCGTGAAAACGCCGATACAGTTTTGCAGGAGGCTTTGGATTTAGAGCGCACTACACGGGAATCCGCAGATGCCAGCCTAGAGGACCAGATAGACACCGAACGGTCCACAAGAACCCAGGAAGTCGAAAGGCTAGACCAGAGAATAGACTTTGAAACATCCGAACGAACAGCAACTGATGAGGCACTGCAAGACAGCATCGATGATTTGGAAGCAAGGCTCATCAGCGAGCAGAATGAGCGCCGCTTCGCTGATGCGAACCTAGAGACTCTTCTTAACCAGGAAAAGGCCGAACGCATTGCCGCTGACAATAATCTTGAGGCTTCCTTCAACGAACTTGAATCTACCATAACCCAAGACCTTGCATCTGAAAGGCTAGAACGCATCACTGCCGATGATGCTTTGCTTGCTAAGATAGAAGAAGAAGCCTTAATCAGAGAGCAGGCAGACACCAGCCTGCGCAATGACATGAATGCAGCCGACGCTCTCTTGCAGGGTCAGCTAGAAACTGAAATCTTCACTCGCACCCAAGAGATAATGCGGGTTGAAAACAAGTTCGATAACGCCATTTCAGAAGAGGGAGCGGCTCGTGAGTCTGATGTTGCTGAACTGACCAGCCGGCTGAACAATGAGATAGCAGTTCGCACGGCTGAAGTGGCCCGGCTGGACGACCGCATTGACCAGGAAATCGCTGACAGGACTGCAGCCGACAATCAGCTTCGAGCTGATCTTGATGCCGAACGAGATGCCCGCATATCTGCTGACTCTGACCTTCAAGACCAGTTTGATAATGAAGCAGCAACTCGTTTGGCGGAAGACACCCGCATTGAGGCCAAGCTCGACCAGGCTATTGCTGATGCGGCAGAAGCAAGAGAGCAGCTGGAGATAAACCTGCAAAACCAACTGGATGAAGAAATCCAGACTAGAATAGATGAAGTTAGTCGACTAGATGACCGCATTGACCAAGAAATTGCTGATCGAACGGCAGCTGTTGCTGACTTGCAGGATCAGCTTAATACAGAGATTGCCACCCGCATAGCGGAAGATGCAAACCTGCAGTCTCAGATAGACGCCCATGAGCATGAGATTGTGGAAGCCAGGAGTACTCATCCAAACCTCAACTCCAGGCTGGAGCACATCGAAACTACTACTGACCAGGGCTTTACTGATATCCACAACCAAGTCTTTTACGTCTTAGCTGAAGAAGCAACAGATGAAAAGATATTTACCGATATCTACACGCTAAAGTCCACTCTGGATATCGTTCAAGACCCCAGATACTTTGTTTTGATGAATCCAGATGGGACAGAGGTTATCGGACCGAGCGGCGAAAAGGTAACTGTCACAGCAGTAAACGGCAATACGGTTACCCTAAGCGAAGCTCCAGAACAGTACCTGGTCTTTAGGTATGCCATTATCAAGACTTTCGGTACTCTGCCCGCTGATGCATTTCTGACCTATGACGTAATCGGCGGCAAGATAGATGCTGAGGTTCTTGAAGTAATCGGAAACGCCTATTTCGATGGCCGGCGCAGCGTAGTAAGAGATGGCTCACTGGATGCCCGCATTATCGAAGAAAGTCTGACTAGACAGCAAGCCGATGCAGACCTTCAAGCAGCTCTTGACGCAGAAAAGGCCGAGCGGGAAAGCGAAGCTGCCCGCCTGGATACTAGAATAGGTGATGAGATTGCAGCTAGGAAAGCCGCCGATGATGCTCTGCAGAGCACCCTGCAGGCGGCTATAGATGCTGAAAAAACCGAGAGGATAGCTGCTGATGAAGACCTGCAGGACCAAATTGCAGCTGAAAGGGACGCAAGAGAGCAGGCTGTAAGAGACCTGCAGGAACAGATCTCCGAAGACATCGGTGTTACCGTAAGCGAACTCGAAGATGCCTTAGCAGCTGAGAAAGCGGAAAGACAGCAAGAGGATGCTCGAATTGAAGCCAAGTTTGATCAGCTGCTTGCCGATGAGATAGCAAACCGCATAGCAGCAGATGATGACCTACAGGCACAGATTGATGCCGAGGCACAGAATAGAGATCAAGCCATAAGTGACCTGCAAGACCAAATCACCAATGATATTGCAGTAGCGGTCGCAAATCTTCAGGTAGAACTTGCAGCAGAAACTCAAGCGCGAAAAGATGCAGATACTGCACTCCAGCAGGCAATCGATAATGAAGCAAGCACAAGGGCAAGCGAAGTCCTAAGGTTGGAGGGCTTGATTAACAGTGAGGCTACGGCCAGAGCAAACAAAGACACCAGCCTGCAGAATCAAATTGATTCGCTAGGCAGTGCTCTGGATGACCTGAGTACTGATTTTAACAACCATCATCATGACGACCGATACGTCAATGAAGGTCAGCCTAAGTCCATTTCCAAAGAGATGCTCCAAGAAGAGATCGTCTCGACAGAGCATATTGACCCGAACATCGACTGGGCTGCACTGGGTATTTCTGGGGACTCTCACCATCATGACGGCCGGTATCTACGCATAAATCATGCCAGCGGAAGCTATGACCAAATGCTGAACACCGCTGGAAGTGCATCTGACTGGATCAGGACTACTACAAGCGGACTGCTTCCTGCATCGTCCAATCAATCCAGCGGCTCAAGTTCCCTGGGTACAGCTGCCTGGCCTTTTGCTTCGGTGCATGCTAAGAACTTCTACGGGTACCTCCACGGCGATATCTCGGGAAACGCCGATACCGTAGACGGCAAACACGCTTCTGACTTTGCTCCAGCAAGCCATACACATCCATATGACAACTACAGTCACTTCAATGTGCTGGTCAACGGAACCAAGCGCTTTGAGGTGGGCTCTAAGCAGAACCTGGATTTTGTGGCTGGTGACAACGTAACCCTAGCTTACGACAGCACCAACCGCAAAGTCATCATAAGCTCATCCTACACAAACACTTGGCGGGGAATCCATGATACTCCCGTCAATGGCGCCACCGATATATCCATTTCCAGCAACTGGGCCTACCAACACATTAACGACAAGCAGGCCCATAACTACGTTCGGAACGATACCAGCGACACCATTAGCGGAACGCTCACTGCAACCAATGGATTCCATGCAAGTGGAGGCATCTACAACCACCACAGCGGGGATTCCTACGACAAGATTAGAGTTCACAACTCGAATCTATATACCATAGGCATGAAGAGCGGCCAGTCTTTCGGCTACCTGAATGATTGGGCAATGACCTTCACATTCAGCAATCACGCCAACCGCGGCTTTCTGTGGCGGGATGCAGACGATGCTTCCAACGATGGTGCTATGTCCCTTACCACTGACGGCAGGCTATATGTAAAGGACATCGCAAATGCCGCTCGGTTCCATTCCAGGGACGGTATCCTTGAGCTAAACAATCCAAGCCATGCCGACTATAAGGTGCAGCTCGTTTCAGCCTATGATTATGACGGCTGGTTCCGCGTAATAGATGGTGCGGGCCAGGTTCGCTTCTCAGTCGGAAGAGATAGCCAAGCCTATATCGGGGGAGTAGGCGGGGAAACCGGCAAGAAGGTATGGCACGAAGGAAACGACGGCCACAACTCAGGGCTGGATGCTGACACACTAGATGGCGAGCATGCGAGCCAGGTAAAGGAAAATGCTCGGAAGCTAAATAGCGAGTTTGTCCTTGAAACTAGAACCTCTGACCCTGTAGACCCTGTTGTGGGCCGCATGTGGTTAAGAGTAGACCTATAGAGCTTTGGGGCGTAGAGCTACTTCTGCGCCCCTTCAAAAAAGGGGGAACTCTTTTGGGAGTGATGGCCTATCATTCTATTTGAGACCTGTATAAACAACGGCAAACGCATTAGTAGCTACCGGCCGGATAGAAGAGCACTTGTAGAGGCAATTCTTTTTGAACCAGAAAAGATCGAAGCAGAAAGAGAAGCCTTGTGGAACAAGATAATCGCTTGGCTGACCAAACATACAGGGGTCCCCATTCCAATAAAAAGAAACCTTTCTATCCTTCCCAACCAGATTAACCCGGTAGGGGACATGTACTGGGTTTTCGATGAAAACACCCGCTTTGGACTACCCATAGAGAGATTTGATGTTGTCATCAGATGGCTGGGCTTCACCCCAGAGCAGGTGAATGACACTATTCTTACCCCGCTTTTTGGAATAGACAATCTCGATATCAGTTTCCCATTTCTCCATATTATTGCCGCGAATTTATGGATGCAGGAAATCAGCTGGTACTTTCTGGTTGGGAAATCCGCGCCTGACTGTTTCTATGAAAACTGCCTAGCGCTTGCCGATGCTGACTATGACATTCACACCGGCATATTATCAGATGTATTCGCGTCCTTGCGGCCTGCAGATATTGTTCGAAACAAGATGACTGGTATTGCCATAACAACGGATATGAAACTAAACATTAAGCCTGAAGTGAAGTACTACTTCAACCGCTATCGCCTAACAGAAGATGAGTCTAGGCGGTTGCAGGCACTGCTTGGTATCGACATCCATGAGCAAAGCAAGAGGTTTAATCTAGAGTTGGAGCAGCTTAGCTTGATTGGCTATACACTTCATAGGAATGAGATGACAGCAAGAAAGACGTATTGGAGATGGGATGGATACACCGGTGACTAAGAAATTTCTGGACAGGTGGACCTATCAGGTAGACATTGGCAGCCAAAGAACTATCACTTTCTCCACTGCGCCTATTGCATATGCCGACAAGAACGGATCATTTCGAGAGATTGATACCACCCTTCAGTCAGTTGATGGTGTCTATCAAAATACCAAAAACGCCCTTGGAAGTATTATCGAGCCCGAGACTCTTGATTACAAGGTTGAGACGGACCAGGGATTAGCACTTCATTTTCAGTGGTTGGGGCAGTTTTCATCTTGGGGTGGTAAGCATCATAGCATTTCGAGAGAGATTGTAGAACAACAGGCTGAAAATCAGATAGAAATTGCTGGGGTAGAGGATAACCAAACGAATATATTCGAGACTTTACCCGGCAAAGTAAAGCACACAATTAAACTAGATTACATAGATATACCGGCTGACACAAAAGGACACACTATAGAGCTCAAGTATCTATGCCAAGTAAACCAACCATTTAACCTTGAAACATGGACAGGCGTTAAGAACACCAGCTTCGTAACACCTGAAAGATTTTCGGTGATAACTGATTCTGACGTTGTGCGCTTCGAAAAGCCGATCATGTGGGATGAGCGCAGGCTTTACTTTCCTGTAGCATACAGCGTAACAGATATTGCGGAAAATAGTTTTGTCATAAGCTATCTAATCAATATTAATGAGATCAAAAACGCAAAGTTTCCCATATATGTCGATCCTACCGTATCTGTTTCCAGAACAGGTAGCGGTACCAGTTCCAAGCCTTGGGAACCGCTTTACCCCCAAACAGTCTCTTGGCAGTGCAACATTCATGGGCATGCATCCACCTATGAAACCTACTGCATATACTTTAGAGTTCATGATGGGACTGGCACAAGACGGGTCAACGAAGGCGTATGCGGCAACAACAGCAGGAATCGCAGCGGTACATTTGCTGTTTCCTCTTCACAGCTAGGCGCAGGCAACGTTCAGATATATGTTGATGGCGGAAGCTACTCTAGTGGAAGTGGCTCCGTAACATTTAATACAGACACAACTGCACCGACTATCGACATAACTTCCCATACTGACAACTCGAATATAGGATATGTAAGAACCACCTCTCTTACTTTCACTGGTACAGCAAGCGATAACGATTCAGGAGTATCGAGAGTAACAGGCAAATGCGAAGGTGCCCTGAATCTTGCGGAATTTGATGTGAATACATCTTCTCCCACTTCTTGGAGCTATACCCGCACTTTTCCACAGGGCAAGAGCAGAATGAGCTTTAGAGCACAGGACCGTGCTCTCAACTGGTCGGCCTGGCGATATGTTGAGTTTACGGTTGACACAGTTGCTCCGTCCGTAAGTTTTAGCCCGTCGTCTCGGGGTTGGGGTAACACTAATATCTCGGTAACAGTCACAGCAAGTGATGCAACTAGCGGCGTAAGCAAGACTGAATATGCATGGTCAACCTCAACTTCTACCCCGAGCTCCTGGACTCAATTCACCAACGGCAGCACTCTAACTCAATCGGGTAACGGCACATGGTACTTGCACGTTCGTGCCACTGATGGAGCTGGTAACGTAACGACAACTTATGCCGGTCCGTACAGAAAAGAAACTACGCTGCCTACGATTTCTCTCTCACTGCAGTCTAGAACTACCTATGCAAATACTCCAGTAAACGTTACGGTCACCTGCAGTGATAGCGGAGGCTCGGGTCTATCAACTACGCAATATGCTTGGACTACCAGCACCTCAACACCGAGCAGCTGGACCAACTTTACCAATGGAGCTACCCTCACGCAAAATGCTACGGGTGAGTGGTATCTGCATATCCGAGCTCAAGACGGAGCCGGTAACGTAAGAACCACCTACGGCGGTCCGTACCGGATAGATGTAACCGTGCCGGATAATCCTGCAGTAAAGGTTACCGGCAACACCGAAACGTCCATCACTTTATCATGGACGGTGCGTGATACCGGCGGCTCTGGAGTAGATCGGGTTGTACTCTACTTCCAAAGATCCGATGCTTCAGGAAATCACGTGGCAGACATTGATATTAATGGAGACGGCAAAACCGAGTACTCCCTAGATGTCGGTACAGCAACATCCTATACTATAAACGACCTTACTCCGTGGACTTACTACCGCTACTACATCAGGGTTTATGATAAAGCAGGCAACCAAAGAAACGATGGATATCATGTTATTCGAACTGTCGATACGACCAATCCCACCATCGATATCACAAGCCATATTGACAACTCCAATCTCGGAATGATAACCCACAACAAGCTCACCTTTACAGGCACAGCAAGCGACAACGTGCTTGTAAAGCGGGTGGTCGGCAACTGCGATGGGGCATGGGAAACAGATGACTTTGACGTAGATACGTCATCTCCCACATCCTGGACATATACGCACACCTTTCCTGAAGGTTACAGCAAGATGAAGTTCAGGTCACAGGATGATGCCGGCAACTGGTCGCCTTATAGATATGTGGAATTTACGGTTGATACCATTGCACCTGCGATCACTTTCGAGCCAACCAGTAGAAGCTGGGATAGTGCTGATATCGCCGTAAAAGTTACGGCCTCTGATGCTACTACAGGCATTAAGACTACTAGATATTCCTGGAGCGCAACTACCACTCCAGGCTCATGGGCCACTTTTACCAGTGGTTCTACTCTCACTCAAAAGAACGATGGAACCTGGTATCTACACATCGAAGCAACCGACAATGCCGGTAATGTGTTTACCACCTACAAGGGGCCATATCGTAAGGACAGCATCGCACCAACTCACACCTCACATTCATTGACGGGGCAGCGGTACAAATCCGGCAACAACTACTATGTGCATCCCGGAGACACAGTGCAAATCACGATGGTTGGTGCTGATGAGCGGTCAGGGCTGCGCAGAAACTACCTGCGCCTAAATTCCTCAAACGGCGATGATGCAAGAGCTTGGTGGGATTTTGACAGCAAATCCTTTGAAGAATATGAGACTGCAACCTATGTAGATATTCAAGGAGCTGTCGAAAACAGCTCCACCAGTACTACCTTTACTGTGAAGATACAGTCAAACGCCAGAGATGGCGATGTGTACGAGATTCGAGGCTGGCATTGGGACAGAGCAGGAAACTGGCTCAGCAACTTCGATACCGGCATGAGACTCATCGTAGATGCCCAGGCGCCCACCATGACCGGCTGGTCTGTTACTGGTCATCGTTACTATGACGGTTCAGTTTATTGGGGTCGTCCTGGAGACCAGATGAAGTTCAGACTGTCCGGCCGTGATACTGTAAGCGGACCGGATCATGGCTATATTCAGCTGAAGAATAAGCTGACTGGAAAAGCAGAGCATGCTTCATACCGGCACGGTGTTGGCTATATTCCCGACAGTCGCCAAGATGACCACATCGATGTAACCAATGCCCGCGAAATCTCCTACAATGGCACAGATATGACCATTGAGTTCGACTTCACACTTATAAGTGCAAGCCACCGCTTTGACTTATGCTGGTACTGGTACGATGCAACTAGGCATGGCAGGGGTTATACAGATACGGGTAAGGACATCGGAATTGACGGTACGCCTCCAACGGTTACCGTCTATCCACAATCCCGTGATGCAGACCCCGCTATAGTCTGGGTTAATATAAGTGCTATGGACTCAGAAAGCGGGCTTAAATCAATAGAGTACAAGTGGAGCGCAAACGAAAACTATACCGACAATGATATGTACCCTGTTGAGGACGGCGAAGTCGTACCGTATGACGGAAACGGCACCGTATATCTACATGTTCGAGCTGAAGATAACACAGGCAACATAACAAGAGTCACTTATGGACCGTATACCAGAATCTCCGAGCCTGCTGGGTACGCAATTGTAAGGACAGCACGTGAGATACTCCCTGTCCCGTGGTTTGAGCTTAGCGAAAAGGCCTATAATGCATTGCGTATCCAAATTACCCCCACAAAGATGGGCTGCTTTGGCCTGGTTCATCCCGAAAGTCCGTTTGCTTCTGTAATCCGTATTCAGACTCCAAGGGGTGTCATGGCCCTAGAGATCGTACCGACTGGAGTCTTTGGATTCTCATCGCAGCTTGGTGTAGTAGAAACAAGCTTGGTGAGCGGATTTGATTACGGTAAGTTGATGGATATTCAGCCTCCCGACACATTCAAATTCTCGAACACCGATGAAACGACTGTAAACCCATCAGGTGGATTCGACTTTGGTCGATGGAAAACATGATCTCCATAGGAGGAATTACTAATGGGGATTCTCTCGCAATATCCACATTGGGCGGCGCCGGGAAACCTAGCGGAAGAGCCGCCCGAGAGTAAAAAAATAACCGGCTGGCTTCCATCGGAGGAGCCAGCCTCCCGATATTTCAACTGGTTTTGGAATTCTGTTTCTCAAGCATTTGCAGAGCTGGATGTTCACAACCACGATAATCTCTATGCGCCAAAGACTCACAGTCATGCATGGTCACAGATCACGGGTGCCCCGGCCCAGGCAACTCGCTGGCCCAGCTGGTCAGAGGTAACGGGTAAGCCCAGCACATTTACCCCATCTTCTCACGGCCACGCCTGGTCAGAGATAAGCGACATACCAACTACAGCTACACGATGGCCCACCTGGTCAGAGGTAAGCAGCAAGCCGAGCAGTTTCCCACCAAGCTCTCATACTCATGCTTGGGCAGATATAACTGGAAAGCCCTCAACATTTACGCCGGCTTCTCACGATCATAATTGGGACGATATTTCAGACAAGCCGGCACAAGCCACTAGATGGCCCTCCTGGAGTGAGATAACAAGTAAACCTAGTACATTTGCACCGAGCAGTCATACACATCCTTGGGATGATATTACAGACAAACCCTCAACTTTCACTCCAGCTTCGCACGATCATGCCTGGTCAGAGATAAGTGGTAAGCCCTCATCGTTTACACCATCATCTCATGTTCATGCTTGGGATGATGTCTCAGATAAACCGGCCCAGGCAATCCGTTGGCCTACTTGGTCAGAAGTGACAGAGAAGCCCAGCACATTTACGCCAAGCAGTCACACACATTCGTGGAGTGATATTACAGGAACGCCTCCTATAGACAGTCATAGCCATTCCTGGGATGACATAACTGGTAAACCCTCAGCTTTTACGCCATCCTCTCACACTCACGCTTGGTCGCAAATCACAGACATACCAGCCCAAGCGACAAGATGGCCCAGCTGGAGTGAGGTAACAGGAAAGCCGAGTACATTTGCGCCGAGTAGCCACACACATGCGTGGGGGGATATTACTGGTAATCCAGGCGTGATTGCGTGGAAAACTCCTGGAAATACAATTCTTTTGGAATGGTTAAGCGAAAGATCGATTAACGGCACAATACAAGAAGAAAGAAGGTTAACTGTAGCAAGATTTACAGTAGGGACTCCTGGATACTACAGAATTACAGGCGAGTTGCGTAGTTCCGACAGAACTAATACTGGAAGAATTGGAGTTTATGCTAAAGACCGTTTTTCCGACAATGAGATACTCCTTGGTTCGTTTAGCACTTCCAGCACTTCTTACACTTCTTTCACTATAGACCTTTCAGGTCCTTTATACCACGGAGACCCTGTACGTGTAGAAATATACGCCGAAAAGAAGGGCAGTTCTGAACCTAGTCAGATAACTTATTGCCGAAACATACGTTTAAGAGCTGTAGATGGTTCTGTACCTTCCCCAACTGTATTGTGAAAGGAGAAATTTTAAGTGCTTGTGGTGTATGACAAAAGTGATGGCAAGATCATAAGTATCAGCGGTTATTCCGCTCCTTTTACTAAAGAGGCAGTTGATAGCATAGCTCTAGCAGAACCTCTTGCCCCAGAGCATGCTGAATATAGAATCTATGATGAAGAAACAGCACGGCGTATATGGAACGCACTTGAGCAAGGGTGTGTCATTACGGTAATCGTTGATGCAGACGGTAATCCAAAAGGTATTCATATTGACGGAAATTACCAAGAACCTCAAGAGCTTCCACCGCTACCTACTCTCGAAGAACGTGTCGCGGCTCTAGAGGAACTCGAACTAGAGCGCTTATTTGGAGATGGTGTAGAATGAAAGCTTACTTCAAGTTCCTGCAGTATCAGTACCGCTTGGGGAAAATTGATGAGACACACTTAGAGCAGGCAGTAAATAAGGGCTATATAACGGAGGAAGAAAGAGGCCAGATAATCAACGGCTCCAATTAACAGAACACCTTATCTTGAATAGGGAGTGATTCGTATAGGACTGCTATCTGTAGTTCCTGACTGGGCGGCGCCAACCAGCCGAGTTGTTGAGCCGCCGAGCGCCAAGAAAGCTGCCGGCTGGCTCCCTGACGAAAAGCCTCCAGCAGGTTACTTCAACTGGTTTTGGAATAGCGTATCAAAAGCTCTTGCTGAACTAGATGTCCACCTTCATGATGACAGATACTACACGGAGTCCGAAGTTGATGCTAAGCTCAACACTAAATCTGACAAATCTCACCTCCATGATGATAGATACTACACTGAGTCCGAGGTAGACTCGAAGCTCTCCACCAAGTCTGACACCTCCCATAATCATGATAGCAGGTACGTCAACGTAACCGGTGACACCATGACCGGCACCCTAACTCTCGCCCAAGGCGCCCTGCTTCGGAAAACCACCTCCTCCGGCTCTACCCAAACAGTAATCGATGATGCCGGTAAAGTCTGGAGCGCAGTCTACAATGACTTGGCTGAGATGTATCCAGCTGCTTTAGGTGAAGATATTGGACCTGGAGACGTAGTGATTTGGGATGGGGAAGCACTCCGCAAGACCGATCAGTACGCAGATCCTAGAGTCTTAGGTGTTTATTCCGACACCTACGGTTGGTGTCTCGGCGGTCAGCCGGATAGAGAAGACGGCATGATTCCTATTGGCATTGCAGGAAAAGTACGCGTAAAGGCCATTGGCCCAGTTAAGCCCGGAGATTTGCTCGGCACATCAGAGATTCCAGGTTATGCTGCAGCAATGGAAGCACCTCCTAAGCCTGGTGTTGTTTTCGCAAAGGCGCTGGAGCCGGTTGAGTCAGATAAGAGCAAGCGGATTTGGGCATTCATCATGATGGCCTAGGGGGGGGGTAGATAGATGACTGTCCTAAGAGATTCAGATATACTGGCGCTCATTCAGTCCAATCAAGGGCGCATCGAACGATTAGAAAGCTCTATGCAGCAGCACGACCACAGCACATCTTTTACTGTAGAGGGCGGGGGAGGGAAGAAGCTTCCTTATGAAGGCCTTAGTAAGTCCCTACAAGATGAGGTGGATGCAAACCTGACACACCGCACCGCTCAGGGCAATATCCACAATGTCTTTGGCTCACAGATTCGCGTGGGAAGCGGGGACTACGCAGATTACAAGATCAGCGAGGCCATCCAGACGATAAAAGACATCTTAACAAATGAGACTAACAGATTAGAGCAGGACACCACTAGAGGGGATAACCTCACTCGCACTGGCGATATCCTTACACCTTGGACAGCAGATGAGGCGGCCATCAAGAACAACAGAGCCCTCTACGATTTGTTCACCACCCACAATCATGATGAGCGGTACATAGAACCGCTTGAGCTGGAAGCCGAGATTACAAGACACTTCCAGAGCGGGGAACATGACCACCGCTACTACCGAAAACCTGAGATTGATGCTTTCCTAGATGCTAAATCAGATGCCGGCCATCTGCATGATGACAGGTACTTCACAAGAGAGCAGGCCGCTGCTGCGTTCGTGGATGCAGCTGGAGATGTGATGAGCGGCGACCTTGTAATCAATAAGGCTTTACCTAAGCTGGTGCTCGATGATGAAAACACGGACGGTGAAGCTTTCTCACTGGTTTCTACCCACGGCCGGCTTGAGCTTAGGATCAAAGATGCTCCCTGGGTCAGCATAGATGGAGACGTAGATCTGACCAGCGGCGGCATGCTCAAGGTCAACGGCGTGCCGGTCAGTTTGGACGGCCATCAGCATCAAGATATCTACTACAACAAGACAGAAATCGCAGACCTCCTTTCAACCAAGTCCAGCGTAAACCACATTCATGATGCCAGATACTATACAAAAGATGAGCTCAACGATCTCTTAGCCGAAAAGACCGATGTAGGACACAACCACCATGACATCTACTATCCAAAAGATGTTGCAGACCAAAGATTCCTGCTTCGAACTGGCGGGGATATCACAGAGCTTACAGTTACAAACAAGCTCATCTCTCAAGGTAGAATCGATGCCAGCGAAGCGGGGCTGTATTTCCCAGCCTACTTTGCCGGCGTATCTATCAATAAAGACCACGATGACATATGGGGTCTAGTACTTCATTCAGGCAACCTAGAGCAAGTCTTTGTGCAGGCCAATAGGCTAAGGCTTCGGCGAGACCTTGTAGTTGGCGGCGATATTCATCTATCCGGCCGCATTAACGGTGTCAATGTGCAGAACCTGTGGGCATCCTATCAAGACCACATCGCTAAGGCCGATGCTCACCATCCAAGATACACAGACCATGAGGCACGGCAGGCCATTAACGAAGATGCAAACCACTACTATGCTGCCAACCATGAACATAATCACGACACCATCTACTATAGAAAAGACCATTTAGATTACTTGCTCCAAGCCAAATCAGATATTGACCACGATCACGATACCGTGTACATGCCTCGGACCGAGCTAAATGAGATCTTGGGCAACAAGTCCGACAAAGACCACGACCATACCGAGACCATGTACACAAAACAGGAAATCGACGCCAAGGTATCACTTATTACTGACACCCTCTCACAAAAAGCAGATGCTCTCCATAACCATGACAGCCGCTACTATACTAAGACTGAACTGGATGAGAGGCTCGGCAGCAGTTACGGAACCATCACCAAAGTTCTAAGCGGCGAAATGTTGGTTGACTCTCAGGGTAGAGCAACATTACCCGTACCTGATGGTTTTGCTCGCCATGAATGCCACTACATGGCATCTATTGCAGATGATACAACGGTTCCGTATTCAACTGCCGGCATCCAGATTAACCGCATGACTGGCGAAGTACAGGTGCAGCCCAACTCGGTTAAATCCATCAACTACCTGGTGATTGGCGTCCGTTAAAAAGAAAGGTGGTTTGTCTTGATATACCTAGTCGATAAAGCAACCATGGCAGTTGTGGGATCAGTCAATGGGACGCCAAGCCTGAGCGATTTAGCAGCTCATGGTATACAGGCCGTAGAATCTGATCTCACAGCATCGCCGCACAGAGTAAAGATCATTGATGAAAACGGTACCCTAAAGGTCATTGAAAAGCCTTACATAGAAGTAGCTATCCACTCAAATGGCTTGCGCATGACCGCCACAGCCACAGTCAGGAAGCCTTCGGGCTCCGTAATGCTGACAGCCGAAGGTGAGATATGCTTTCACATAAAGATGCGCAATAATGATGAGGCAATCTGCGCCAAATCTGCCCCAATAGCCTACGGAAGAGCCAAGATTGAGCATGAACTGGATGAGCCCGGCTCTTATCTTGTTGAGGCAGAACACCCCGAATATGTCATGCAAATTGTACCCATCTACATATCTAAGGAGGTGCATTGATGCCGCGAATAGACTTACTTGCGGACGGCACCTTCCATAAAGTCCTGACTGAAGAAGAGAAGCTTATCTTTGAGCTGATTGAGAAAGAAATCAAAGACCGAGAGGGAAGCTACTCCGACCTTCTCGACAGACTCCAGCAGGAAGAAGCAGAGCGAATTGCTCAAGATACACAGATTCGAGATACCATCTCCAACCTTGCAGATGCAACTTCGGCGGCAGACCAGCAGCTAGAAGAAGCCCTTAGTACAGAACGCCAAGAGCGCATATCAGCAGATGACGACCTATGGATAGCCCTGCAAGCCGAAGAAGCAGCTCGAATCAGCGCAGACAATGAACTAACAGATAAGCTCAACGATGAGGCAACTATCCGCTACACCAACGATAACCTCATCACTCATGAGCTCAACGTCGAAAAGCAGACCAGAGCTAGTGCAGACAGCAACCTGCAGCAGCAAATAGATGCCTTATCATCCAGCTCATCAGACACCTTTACCAGCATCCTGAATAAGGAGTTCTTCACACTCGCTGAAGAACAGTCTGCCTCTAAAATCACGTCTAACCAGTACACCTTATCCACAGCCCTGGATGTTGTAAGTGACCCCGCCTATGTGGTGATTACCAACACCGACGGCACCGATGTGATCGGAGCAAGCGGTAACCGCGTTGTTGCTACTAAGATGGTAGGAAAGACCATCACCTTCAGTGAGGCGCCCAATGCCATCTGCAAAATCAAATTTGCTCATCGCAAGACTTTTGCCACCCTGCCGGCTGATGCCTTAATAGTGGCAGATGTAGTTGACAGCCGGAAAGATGCCGACATATCCGAGATTATCGGCCACAAGTACTTTGATTCAACTAAGTCAGTAGCAACACATGGCTCCTTAGATGAACGAATTGACCAGGAAGTAAGCGCACGGCAGGCCGCAGACAACAACCTTGATACTCAGCTTAGGCAGCTAATCCAAGCGGAGACTTCAGCAAGAAGCTCTGCTATAAATAATCTGCAGTCGCAACTCAGCACCCTTACGACCAACTTCAATAACCACAACCATGATTCTCATTATGATGCTCGGTACGATGCTAGATATGTAAAGAAGAGCGGAGACACAATCAGCGGCAACTTTACTATTGGCAAGGGGGCGCTGCTTCGGAAAACAACAGCAAGTGGAAGCACAGTAACTATCATCGATGATCAGGGAAGAGTGTGGAATGCAGTCTACAACGACCTTGCCGAAATGTTCCCGTGCAAAGGTGAAATGAGGCCTGGGGACGTTCTGGTTTGGGATGGCGAGCATGCTGTGCGAAGCACAAAGTCCAATCAAAAGAACGTGATTGGGGTTTACTCTGACACCTACGGTCACTGCTTAGGCGGCTGGCCGGATAGAGAGGGGTATGTGCCCATTGGCATTGCAGGCAAGGTTAAGGTTTGGACCAAGGGGCGTTGTGAAATCGGCGATCTATTGGTAAGTTCATCGGAACCCGGCGTTGCTGAAAAAGTTGTTACATATGTACCCGGCTCTGTCTTTGCTAAGGCGCTGGAAAACAAGACTTCTGAAGAGCCTGAGCGCATTTGGGCTTTAATCGTCTGCATGTAATTCATAAGGAGGAATCTGCATGACTCACGTAGACATCAACGGCGTTATTTTCCGCGGCTACGAGAATGCTCAGTTTGTCATCTCGGAGTACAACACAGTACGTGAACACTCTTTCCGTATGGTTACCCGCCAGAAAAACAGCGGACTGCGGCAGCTGATTGAAAACAGTACGGAATTTCATGTAATCATGATCGATCCAGACGAGATGAAAGTTATCGGCGAACTTAAAGACGCCACCTTAATGAGCTACAGTTTCAACGGGCAGAAAGAAGATGTCGCATTTACGGGCACTTTGGTGACACAAGACTAGATTGCTATGTTATCGATTACGATAAAGGGGTGGGCCACCAAAAACCCACCCCACCCGTAGAAAGGGGGACCTGTTTTGCCCAACAACTACATCGAATCCTTCATGGCGACCTTGCCCGAATTCCAGCGCATTAAGATTACGCAGATGCTTGATGAGCAAAGGGCCAGCGGAAAAATCAAGTCCGAATCGGAGTACAGAAGGGAACTGGAGAAGCTCATCAGCCAGCTGGATACCAAAAAGAGTACGCCGATGATGCAGGTGCGTCCCCAGTCAGGGCAAACAAACTCCAAGGACTACAACAAGACATTTGAAGAAATTGGAATCGACCTTACAGCCCTATTTATGCAGTCAGATAAGCTGGACAAGATCCTCTCCAAGCACCAGCAGCTGAACTCTTCTATAGTAAGGAACATCCGGCAGACCATCAAGGCCATGAACGATGAAGTTGACCGCTACATGATGCTTCTTGGCAACAGTGAAGGCTTTGTCCAGTCTGTCTTTGAGACATTCCGCGATGCCTCCAACATGGAGCGAGACATGTCATTCTATACAGATCGGCTTAATGATGAGGTTATTCCGAACGAATTCGTGGCCGTAATAGATACGGTATCAGAGACCCTGCATCTGCCAGCTGCACACACCCATGACTGCTTAATATCGCCAAACGGCTCCCAGCTTGCACGCATCAGTATTCTAAGGCAGCCGGGAAGCGGCCTTATTGGGGTTGCAAACAAGAAAAATGACATCAACAACGCCATCGATAATGACCCGGAGACTTTTTGGGGAGAGGTCATCCTATCCGATGGTGAAATAACCATAGATTTTTCGGACTTTGGAATTGACCACGGGGCCTTCTGCGAGTTCGAGATTGTCTTCGATTCATTATCTGTAGTCTCGGAGATCGCCATTTCTCCATTTACCGAATTCCCTCTGGATATAGTCAGCATCAGGGCTTGCGAGACCCTAGATGAGGACTCCATCATGCATGAGATTCTAAAGCCGAGCGAGACGATCTCTATTGAAGAGCCTTACACTCTCCAGTTTCCCGCAATAGAGGTTCGCCGGATAGTCATGGTAATAAACCAGCGCCACTATCGAAAAAACACCTATCTCATCAAGTCATCAGAGCGCAATAACATCGAGATGTGGCAGCGCATCGTAGATAAGGAAAAGGAAATCACCCTAAGCGGCGATTGGAAGACCGGGGATGGGGATCTTGTAAATCCCACAGTATCGCAGGACTTCCTAAACAGCGTTTCTGGATGGGATCTTTACCAGGAGAAGTTGGCAGAGTTCGAGCGACTTGCCCGCAGGAACCGTACCAATGCTACTGCAGCCGGCTGGATTGGAGGCATCTTAACAGCGGGCGCCATCATCATGACCGGCGGCGCCATCACTCCAGCCCTCACTATAGGGGCCATCGGAGCCGGCATCGGAGTAGGGCAGGCAATCAGCAGTACGCTCATATCAGATAAGACCTTTGAGCGGGATAAGCTGATTGAAGTCAGCAAGAATGAATACATCTACGGCGCCTATGACATCGCCATAAGAGGACGAGACTACTATCCCGTAGGCGTCTATGTGTCTGCTCCGCTGGAAGCTCCGGGGAATGTTAGCCGCATTGTGCTTGAGACAAACGAGAAACACCAGGTCATTCCAGGTGCATCAGGGCGGTGTACTTCTATCGAATACTACGTCACCAACGTAGATTCACCTCAAGCATCAGACTGGTATCCCATCCTTCCCGTTAATGAAACCCAGGTGTGGTGTGAAAGGCTTGCCTTAAAACAGAAGCAAGCTTACTTGCGTTTTCAGGCCGCCGATCTGAGTACAGTTAAAATCAAGCGGGACGGTAAGCCCCTTACTCCTGTTGACTATCAGGTCCAGAACGTTGATGGTAAGACACGCGTAACCATCCACGAACCGATAGAGAATGCCATCTATACAGCAGATTATCTGCCTGTGGGGAGCGCATGGGAGCTAGATCTTACGACCAATGAGGCAGTGACCAAGCTAAGGGCCCATGAGGTATTCGAGACTGGGACGAATCGAAACGGCATGATTGAGCTTCGGCATTTCCCGTTTATCGACTATACGAAGATCAACCAGCTTGAGAAGTCTAATCCCGATGGGTATGACCCTAACTTTGATTACGTGCCCATCTCTGTCACTTTGCGGGGTAGCATTGAATGGAAAAACGGTGAAACGGAAGAAACTGCACTTCCGCTTGACAGAGCCGCCGGAGGCCCGGCGACCAAAAACGTCACCAACTACACTGGCCGAATCCAGCCGGCATTGCGGGGCTACAACGTGGAAGATGAACAGCCGTGCTTTGAGTACCGGCAAGAAGGTCGCAAACTCTATTTTTCCGACACCTTTAACTCCCACGGAAACGTTGACTCCACCAGAACTGAAGCGGCCATCGAAGTAGACTACACCTACCTTGCCAGCACCATTCGGCTGAAGGCCATTATGCGGCGCAATGTTCAGGGCCATGAATCAATCACGCCGATCCTGTATGATTACACCCTAAAGTACAAGACCACGGATATGAGATAGGGGAGGGATGGGAGATGGCAGACCATTATCGCATTAGAAACAACAGCAGAGTCTTACTCAAACAGGCTCAAGACCTGCTAAACAGTATAGGCAACGACATCAGAGAGCAAAAACTCACCACGGTGTCAGATGTCATGAGGCGTATGCTTGAGGGGCTCCGTCAGTTCTTCACAGAACTTGGGGCTCCCACCATGAAGAAGCGCTATGCGCCGATTGACGGCCCGCCTTGGTCGGATGACTACAACCAAACCATGACAGAAATCCATAACGACCTTACGACTGCTTTCCAGGAAACAGACCTGCTTGCAGACAGCATCGTTTCCCACTATAACTACTCAGAGATCCAACGAGAGTACTTACTTAACCGCCTAAAGCGGGCAAGAGAAAGGCTAGACGACTTTGTTTTATTCTCTAATGTAGTTAATGAAGGCATCATCCACGCCAAAGATACCTTCAGCAACCTAGATAAGATTGACCTGGGCGCAGAGACACTGCCCTTAGCATCCATCAATCCAAACGAGGGTGTTGTTACTCTAAAAAGAGTTGACAGTATCAACCGCTCAGAAGGTGCTGTGGTATCAATTGTAGCCTCAGACAGTAACGGCTTTCCCGGCAATACACATCAGATTAAGGTGAGCACCGAAACTGACTTTGACGGCTCAAGGCATAAGCTCGTTTTCTACGGAGAGGAAGATCCTCACCTTGATCCTAAGGTGATGCTGGATGAAAACCCTGACACTTGGTTTGAATATGAAACCTGCAACGTCCCGGACAGCATCAAGGCCAAGTACAAGTACTACGGTTTCCAATATGCAGATGGGGAATGGTGGACAAGAGACCCGGCTGATAAATACAAGATGGACCCGCCGAAAGGCAGGGAGACCCCCAACCTATCTAAACCGCTCCGCTTATCCTTAGAGATTCGCCTACCGCAGCCGACTATTATTAACTGGATCAACATCAATCCCTACATCCCGCCTTTTGACGGCGCTCAGCCGCCGCGCATTGTAGATGTGCTAGTGTCTGACGGCGAAGGATACAAGCGGTCAATTACCGGGGAAATGGATCGGAACCTCATCCTTTCAGAAGAACTAAATGAATTCCCGGCAACTTACGACCCGGATATGATTCCCTGCGGCAATGACTATACCGGTCAGGCCGTCTACACATTCCCGCCTACCTTGGCAAAGACCATCTCCATCATCATTGAACAAGATAGGCCCTACAGCTGTGATATAGGACACATCATTTGGAAACGGATTGACACCATTAGGGAGACAAAAACCGGGCCATTATTCGGTCTTTTGGGTGGCAATGAAACCAGGGTCAAGAAGAAAGAAACCTTAGTCGAAGGCCCAAAGGCGCCGCTGTCAGCACTGTATTCCGACTGGAACGATGCTCTTGGAATTGATAACGCTCTCGAAGGCACAGGATTCCTTGGTGAGCTTGTGGGCAATATCCTAGGAGGCATATCTGGAGCCCTGTTTGGCTCAACCACCAAAGAGCTGATCGGATCAGAGATTGTAAGTGAGCGAATTCGTCTCAATGGATGGCGCTGGGCTTTGGGCATCAGAGATATCAATATCTACAGCTACGCATTTGCAGAAAAGAGCGAGGTTGTGAGCAAAGAACACATCATCGGAGAACCCATCAAGAGAGTCACTCTTACAGTGAACGAAGAGATTCCTAAGGTTTTCCTAGACAAAGGCGGCTGGCAGAACCGCAACGAGTGGATCAAGTACTACATCTCAGTTGACGGCACAACCTGGCACAGGATCAGTCCTCAAGGACATTCAGAGACTCTTGATCCGACCACAGGCGAGCTTGTGCCGGAGATATATATCATCAATTCCGAGCTGGGACCAGCCGATCGAAACCCAAGAGCTGGCTACATAGACACCAAAGGAGAGCCGGTCAGCATTCGCTTCAAGGCTGTTCTCTCCCGGCCAACTAATATGGAGGACGCCAGAGCTTTCACGCCGGTCCTGCGCGGATATGCACTCAAGGTTCAAACCGGGGGTGATGGTGAGTGAGCATTAGAGATAGACAAGTCAAGCAGGCAGTGAGCCGCATCCTGCACCAGGAGCTGCAGAAAGGGAAGTATCCTTCGATGCGTACCATCGCAAGACGCATCAAGGAATACTTCCAAAAACACACTCCGGGTCTTCCTACCTTTCGGTTCCGGCCTGCCCAGTCTAGAGGCACATCTAATCCCCACGACTACAACCAGATGCTAGATGAAATCTACGATGACCTCCATATGGTATTTTCCGAAACCAACGACCAAACGAGGCGGCTCATAGCCAACTTTGACTTCGGCGAGGTTGAACGCAATAGGCTGATCAGCCAGCTGCAGAAGCTGGAAGACCGCATCGATCACCTCTTGCTACTAGCCGAAGATACGGACGGATATCTAGCAGCTGTCTATGATGACTTCAGGGACTTCAGTAAAATCAATAAGGCCGAAACTACAGCCGATATCGACCTAAACACTAACGAGGTTGTGCTTAGGCAAGTGCGAAGCGGGGGAACGAGATACAACCTGGAAAAGGCCAATGTGACACTTACCCTGCTTACGCCCAACGCCAAGATGGAGACCATCCAACCTATAGAAAATGCCATAGATGACTACCTCAATACTGCCTGGGTAAGCAAAGTGAGCGTACCTGAAGCCCAGCCGGTTGCGGTTGAAATCAAGATTGCTCTAACAGATAAGACCAATAACCCCAATGATAAGTTCGCTGATGAGGTATTTATCAGTTGCATTGAGTACATTGACCACAGTCCAACGCCGACTATGGTGTCGGCCTTCTGGTCAAATGATGACATCAACTATTTCCCCCTAAAAGAAAACCAGCGGACCGTGGAAGTTAAGGGCGCAACTAAATGGCTTTTTGATGCAATCCCGATGCAGTACATTAAGCTAAGACTTGAAAAAACCGAACCGGATGAAACTACTGACAACGCCGCTATCTATCGCTTTGGAGCAAGAAACATCAATGTAAGCCAGCTGGGATTCATAGACCAGGGCAGACTGGTATCGAAACCACTCAAGATCAAAGAGGTAGACACAATCAACCAGGTTGCACTGGATGTCGATGCAGATGTGCCCGCACACACCAAAATCGACTATTACATCATGCTTCCTCAAGTAAGCAAAGACATACTGCATCCAATTAGTCCAATTAGTGATCCGAATCCCCAACACAGCAAGGTGATCAACCTAAGTAACCTCACCACTCCAGAGCCGCTCGTTGTAACCGGTACCGGCAAGAAGGTATCAACCTACCACGGCATTGACTTCTACGAGATTACGACTCTTCCACATGTTCCTCTAAAGGGAAGCGTAAGGCTTTATCGCGGCCGCAACATGTGGCAGAAAGAGCATGCTGTGACCGACTATTTCACCAACCGCGACCGAAACCACATCCCCAAAATGGCCGACTGGGTGAACCTGCCGCCCGATATAGACGAAACCAGGATACCAACCGCCTTGATTTCGGCAGACAATACCAAGCTGCCTGTTGAATCGGGCGCCGGAGTCATGTGCAAGTTTACAACCAACGTGCTTTGTGATGATGCAACAGTCATTAATGGTAACCTCAATGCATCGAACTGTAAAGTCACCATCATGGTAAACGGCAAAGAGGTAGATCTCTCCGACGGTAACTACACTTTAAGGTTAAAAAGCGGCTGGAACAAGATTGACGTTCTAACATACAATCCCGGCAGCAATCAACCCTTCTTGGATCTAGGCTTCAATATCTGCAACTTCGGAACTAAGATCTTAGCAGAGCGAGCACCGCTTATCGAAACCAGCTATTATAATCTCCAAAACAACGTACTGATGAAGGACCACACCAAGTTCGCAGTCAACGGTAGTCAGCTCATCGTGAACCACAATACAGCAGACATCGAATTCGAGGTAATCTTTACCTATTCAGCGAGCTCCACAGTCAAAGATGAGATAGTCCTGATTGCAGAGCTGTCACGGGAAAACTCTAAGACCAGCCTGTCACCGAGGTTAAAGAGCTACAGGCTAAAGATCTCGTAAAGGAGTAATGCGATGGATATCTCCTATAGGCCCAGCATGACAAGGCGAAACGCCCGCTATAGAGGCCCCTTGGAAAGTGCAAAGTACATTACCGATGTCTTAGAGAGGCGCTATGACCTACACCAACTAGCCAACAACGTCAATGCTACCCATGACCGCTTGGGTCATGCAGTGGACGATCTACTAGACGTCAATGCCGCCATCCACCATGACGTTGAAGTCATCGAAAAGCGGATTGATGCCCTAGAAGAGCATATAAAGGAGGTGATGTAAAGTGGCTGAGCGCGTCATCCCAACCCTAAAGAAACCTGTTGTGCGATATAGAGGCAAAACCAGCAGTGAAGAGTACAACCAGATGACCCAGGACCTATACTTTGACCTTACTAATCTCTTTACTGCTAGTAACGACAACGCCGAAAGAGCAGAGCAGGTAATCCGGCAGCTTAACATCGAGAATATGTACCTTAAAACCAAGGTTGATGAGCTTCTAGCTAGGCTAGGCAACATCGAAGATATGTTAAAGCAAATTCAGCAGGGAAGTAACAAGTACACCCAAGTCAAGTTTGTTGACTCATTCGAGGAAGACCCGGACGCGGAGACAACCAAGCGCGCCTTCATTGATAGGCAGCACAAAATAGCAACCTTGCCCATCAATGGGGCCGGCATCTCCAAGACCCACATCTGGAACTCCTTTAAGGATGAGGCTTTTATACCAGATGAACTGAAGATTACTCTCAACAGGCCAATCTCGACATACGCCAACGCAACAGAGACGGATCCGCGTAACGCCTTCGACGGCAAGGAGACAACTTACTGGGAGCGCATCATCCGCTATCCTGAAGATGACCCGACTGACATGGTTGAGGTTGAGATGATTGTTGAGCTCCCGGAGAACATCGTCAACAACCACAACATCAACACTATCATTGTTCATCCCTATCCAAGTCAGGGGATTGACATACTGGGCATCGAGTATCCGAAGACTGCGGTAAGCGACCCTGCTCATGCCACATGGGAGATGATTTCCTGTTGGCCGCGGGACATTCACGGCGAACCCTTAGTAATAGAAAATGCAGGGCCGATGAAGTTCTGCTTTGAAGATAGGCAGGCCAAGATGATCCGCATCCGGCTTCGCCAAAGGAAACCCTACTTTGAGAATAACGAGAAGGTATTCGTACTTGGCCTAAAGACCTTCGATATTCTCTATAACAACTACACTACAGAAACAGCATCCCTCATGGTTCCATTTGAACTTACTTCACCGCTGTCCTCTATGTTTGCCATCACAGATATTGAGCCCATCTTCGGCAATGAAGCCAGCATATCTCGTAACACTAACCCCTGCTCCTACGAAATCTATCTAGAAGATGCATACGGCAACCTAGAGTATCTCGACAACAGCCCGCCCATAACCAACATCAACAGCAGCAAGATCTGGATTAAAGTCCAGCTGAAAGCCGATGAATACAAGGAACTAACTCCAGCCCTGGCTGGACTCAAAATAACATACGAAGCAATCATCTAGCCTAACATCGAAGGAGGAGGGCGAAATGGAAAAGGCCGCACAAACTCTAATTCACTTCCTCTTTGGGGCGCCGCATCCAGGAATGTCAACCTTCTTCCTGTTTGCGGTCCTCACCATTGTGGTGGGCTGCCTGACCTGCCGCAAGAACTTTTGGCGGCAGATTAAGTTCGTGGTTATCTACACGATCTTCATTATTGTTGCCCATCACTTGGATCTGATGATCATAGATAACCTTGCTCCGGCGAAAGATTCGACCCGTACCTTCGTGATTATACTGCTATCTGCAAGACTCTTGCGGGAGCTGTTTGAGTACATACAAATGTGCGGAGTTCAGGTCCCGGCCATCCTGCAGATGAAAGTAAAGAAAATGGAGGACTACCCATACGATCTGGCAGATGACCAGTGGCATCCCAGCAAGATCGATGAGCAGATCGCCTTAACTAAGGAGAAGCTCCGCAAAATGGAGCAGTACGCCCAAATCGCTAAGCAACTTGAAAAGCTCGAAGGACGTGAGATGTAGAAATGACGCTACCGTTGCTTTATCTTTGGTCTATTTCACTCGAATTTGGCATCGGAGTAGTTATCGGGATCTTCTTAAAGAACGAAGATGAAGAGCTCAGCATCATTGAGATTAAGTTCGCAACCCTGCTGCTCTTGGTGGTGAGCTTCTTCTACTTCCTTACATCACCAATTATTGCAATTACTTCTATTATAAGGCTGTCTGCCCTGTGGCTTGCGCTCATTGTCGGTGTCTTGATGGGCGAGATTATCCGCATCAAGTTCCTAAAACGCGTAGTCTTGATTCTCAAAAAGAAAGACATCCAGCTGGCAATAGCTGAACTTGAAGCTCACGCCGCACAAGTGGCCATTCACAACGATCCATATTATAAAGAACTGATGGAAGAAAAACTTGCCAGTATCAATTCCTTTATTAACCAGATACGGCATGATACCAAAATCAAGCGCTCTTGGTCAAGACAGCTACAAGACATTCAAGTGCTTTGCCGGAAATATGCCGACCTAAGCATTGCCATCGGACAAACAGATCCTAACGATGCCGAGCGAACTAGCTTAATGAAAGCGCTAGGAGCAACTGGAAGCGACCTAGCCAGAATAGCTTACCATACCCTAAACCATGCGGAAAGAGACTTGAGAGCTATCGACCTTTTCCTACCAAGGAGGCTAAGACGTGCAGCAGTTTAGAATCACCGCTAATCACCTAACCGACATTATCGAGCTCCTCGCTCCTCCATCCTTACAGGGGGCGGGACAATGTGTTGTGTTAGACCCGGGGCACGGCGGTTACGACCCCGGTGCCGTTGGCCCTAACGGTACGAAAGAGAAAGACATTGCACTCTTAGTTGCTATGGCGGTTGGTCATAGGCTGCGAGAAGCAGGCATTAAAACTGCAATGACTAGAGCTACTGATACATTTGTCTCACTTGCAGATAGAACCACACTAGCCAATAAGCGCGGCGATGTTGACTGCTTCGTAAGTATTCACTTGAATGCAGCTGCAAACAGGAAAGCTTCTGGTGTAGAGGTGTTCCACTATCCAGGCTCACAGGAGGGTAAGCTTCTAAGCTCCCAGCTTTTGGGGGAACTCCTTACCATCACCATTCAGCCCAAAAGCAGAGGGGTTAAAGATGGAAGTTTTTATGTGCTTCGCCATACCCGCATGCCTGCGGCCTTGGTTGAGCTGGACTTCCTCTCTAACCCCATTCACGAAGAGCTGTTTAACAGGCCCGATGTTCTAGCCCAATATGCTGCAGCGATAAGCGACGGCATTCTCAAGTATCTATCAATAAAATAGGAGGCATCCACATGTTCAACCTAAGTACCATGATGATCTTCCTGCTTGGTGCGCTGTTAGGAGCTGCCATTACATACTTTCTAAAGGGCGGCAGTGCCGAACACTTCGTTGAAACACTTCTTCGGATTGCAGACATTGCTGTAAGGGCGGTCAACCAAGAACACGAAGATGCACCCAATGAAGAAAAGAAACAGATGGCAATGGCTAAAGTAATTGACGGCATGAAGAACATCGGCTTTAAGGCCCCAGAAGCTCTTGCCAGCGATGCAATCGAAGCAGCTGTCCACAACCTAAAGAAGTAACTACAAAGAAAGCCCATAGGCGACAGGCCCTTGGGCTTTTGTATTTCATGGTTGTATTACTGATCATAATGCAAAGCAATTCACCTTTTGATTTCATTTAGGTGTTGACACCGCTACGGTTCCGTGTTACAATGAGATTGCAGATGAGAAAGCCGGCGGTACCAACACAATCAAGGGGGTAACGCCATGAACTTTACCGACATTGCCCAGGTTTCCCAGTACGAGCTACCAGTACAGGCTACCGAGGTGGTTGAAAGAAGGCTTGACCCAAGCTGGATTAAGACCCGGGTAGGCAGGGGCAACATTCAGCTGGACTACATTGAGGGACACAGAGTTATAAGGCTCCTAAACGAAGCTTTTGGCTACAAGTGGTCGTTCCAGATCGTAAAGAAAGAGACCATCACTCCAGATAAGGGACGTCCGTATATCGAGGTCTTGGGAAGACTCATCATTCCAGGAGTCGGAATCAAAGAGGCATTTGGCACAAAGGAACTTGTAGGAGACTACAGCCAATGCTCCAAAGCGGCGATGACTGACTCCCTCAAGAAGGCGGCATCCTTGGTTGGAATAGGACTCGAACTATATGATGATGACTCAAGCTACGATGAAGGTTCTTACGCCAACCAGTACAGCAATCAATACAATGACCAGTATATGGCACCACCAGCTGAGTCTCAATCCTACTATCCAGAGGAGCCTGCACCGCAGCCAGCTGCCGTAATCAATGATTGGAGCGCACCTGAAATAGTAGTAGCAGCCAACACTCTCAAGACCTACAAGCGCACACTGGGAATAAGAGACAACCAAGAGCTCGACCCATATGTGCAGGAGTGGTCAAACGGAAATCTGCAGTCGTGGCGGGATATTACGCCAGCAAACATTCAAGACTTTAACGAATGGCTGAGAGCTTACAAGCTTGAAGCACTAAGTGCATAAAAGTTAAGCCAAGGGTCCTTCTACCGCACTCCTCAGACCCGTACCCATAACCGCCTGCGGAAGTCCTAACCTCCAGCTTCCGCAGGCCCCTTTATAAACAAGCGCCAGTTTTTTAGGATAGGGAATCACCCTACCCCTGTTTTGAAAACGTCTCTAAACGGCTCCTAGGAGCTTATATTTTTCTAGTTCATACGGTTTTTCTTGGGAGGTTGCCCAATGGGTTCCAATATAGACATTATGGTTTACTTTGTTCAGACAATGTTCACCAAACAACCGACTGATGATGAACGAATTACAATCATACAGTCTATCAATAATTTACTGGCTCAAGGATTCTCTGAAGGCGAGATTAAGGGCATCATCAATCGACACAGAAGACGCTGCGGGCAGGAAACAGATATCGTTCGGATTTTCCAAAACGAAAGACCGGATGAATCCAATCCGAACCTCCTAAAGCCTGGGTGGTTTTACTACCATTCAGAGCTCAGGCTAAGCCCGCCACCGCCTAAGAGCAAATATGATCCGAAGACAAGGACAATCGTAAGGGAAGTCGAGCCGTATTTTTTGGAAATGAAAGCAAGCTACACGCTGGAGGAGCTTGTTGAATACTACTGCAAGACAATGGGGCTTGAGATTAACCCCAACCGCATGACAAGGTATAAGGCTGCCTTTCTATCCTTGCTTGAATCTTACTCTTTGGATCTAATCCTGTTTACGATTGATGCAGCTGCGGATATTCGCGCCCAAGAAGGCCAGTCCCCGCTGTCCAACCCGTTTGTTTTAACAGATTATATGGAAGTAGGGGAGCTTAACCTTCAGACCAAAGTGACAGCTTCAAGGCAGGAGGGTGTGGATCGAATTGTCTACCGACATAGAGAGAAACTTTTCGCTAGTTGAGTTCGGTGTCCACCTGCCTAACAACCACTTCCGGCGGGGAATAATGATAACACTAGACAAGCTACCTAAGCTTCGGGCAGAGTACCATAACACTGGTATTTACACCACCTTATATAAGTACAACAACGCAGTTATAGATGAAGCCGAACTTTATGGCCCTTTTTATTTGGACTTTGATACAGACATATGGGATGTAGATGCAGAAACAGCGCGGATTAACCTAAAGCACATTCAAGAAGATTTCCAGCTGGCTCTTACTTACTTCGAAGTCATCTACGGGATACCGAGAAAATATGCCCAGTCTTATTACTCCGGGAAAAAGGGGTTTCATCTTGTATATCCTGCAGAGATTTTCGATGTTGAGCCGCGTAAAGACCTAAACCGCATCTATAAGCTGATGCGTGATGATGTAGCAGAGTATGCAAAGCATGACACCATCGACAAACACATTTATGACAACAAACGTCTCTTTAGGGTAAACAACTCAAAGCATCAAGACACAGGACTTTATAAAGTGCCGCTGCCACCGGAGTTCTTACTTAAAGCCACGCTGGATGACCTAAAGAATGCAGCCCGCACTCCGATTGCCTACACCTGGGCGGTGCCGGTTGCGCTTCATTCGGCCAGGCGCCAGTACAGGGCCTTGATAGATAAGTACGACTACCAGCAAAAGGAGCTTGAAAGAAAAAGGCAGAAGGTTAGAGAGAAGCCACTTGACTATACGCCCCCGTGCATCGAACTTATCTTGGAGAATGGGGTAGAGGAGGGGGCTCGCAATAACACAATGGCAGCCCTGGTCAGCTTCTTTAAGCAGACGGGCATGAGCGAAGAAGAGGCCTTTGAAAGAACAATGGAGTGGGGGAGGACAAAGTGTACGCCTCCGATTCCTAAGCGAGAAATCGAGGCGACAGTCCCCAGCATCTACAGTGGAGAGAAAAGGTATGGGTGCTCGGCTCTTAGAGAACTCTCTACCTGCTATCCGGCAAAGTGCAAGCTATATACGGCAAGTTAAGAGAAGGGATCCTTTTCTTCCATCTGTTTTATCAGGTGAGCCTCTGAAGCCCGAGCATAGATAGCAGTGGTATTAGGATTAGAATGGCCCAAAGTTGCCTGCAGGGAAAAGAGGTCCCAGCCGGCCTCATAAGCAAGCATCGCAAAGGTGTGACGGAGCTTATGGGCAGAGATGCGGGGATCTAAATCAAGGCGGTTTACGACCCGTTTAATCAGCCAGTGGATCGTATGCCTTGAGATCCGGCGTTTGCGCTTAGAGAGAAAGACAGCTTGGGTAGGAGCCTGCGGCCTTACTGCAAGGTAATTACGAAGAAGGCTCCGACCTCGTGGGCTAAGGGGTACCCGACGTTCTTTATCACCTTTACCGATGACTCTTAGAGTTGCAATATGACCGTTGAAGTTGATGTCACTAATATTAAGGCCGGTTAGTTCACTTACACGAAGGCCCGACATAGCAAGAACGCCGATGATGGCCCGGTTGCGGACAGCAAACTCCGGCGACACCTTGCCGGCTGCCTCAAGAAGAAGGTCAAGTTCTTCCTTAGAAAGATAGATGGGCAGTCGCTTAGCAGGAGGATATTCATACTGAATCTCCTGGAGTGGGTCCAAATCAATTTTACCGGTACTTACAGCAAACTGAAAGAAGCTTTTAAGGGCTGATACCTTTCGGCCGATTGTCCGGCGGGAGTTATCCCTTTCATCCAAGCAGTACTTGAGAAAGTCTCGTATTTCATCGGGAGTCGCGAAATGAAAACCTTCCTTATTATATATAGACAATAAGTACTCCCGAAAGAGGTTGAGATCTATCTTGTAGCTTTTGATGGTAGAGGGCTGCCGGTTCTTCTCAACGAGGAGCCAGTTCATCCAGCCTTCTATCAGTTCATCGTAAGGTGGCACGAGAAAGTCCTCCCGTATTCAACAAAATGTTCATTTTGTTTAATTAGACGATGAGGCTGGTAAATCCTGCCTAACCTTGAAAGGAAGTTTTATGGTATGGCTATGCCTGAAACAGACATCTATGCATACCAGCGTCATCCCCTGGAAGATGACGATTACCTAGAGCTGGCTCCTCCACCAGTCAGCGAACCGGACGATAATGGGCTTCCGGCGGTTCAAGCAATCGATCCAGAAGAGCTAAGCCAGATGCCCAAGTTCATGCGTGAAACAGCGGCCCTCATTGAAGCATTCGATAGATACTGTAAGGAAAACCCTGACGGCGGGTTTATCACAGGCTATACACAGCTAGATGAGGCCATTATTGGCTTTCAGCCGGGACTGCATTTTGTTGCCGGCATGAGTAACGCAGGCAAAAGCTCATTCCTGCTCAGCCTTGCCTGGCGCATTGCACATAGCAATGATGATGCCTACTGTCTATACATCACACTGGATGATGGCACAAACGACCTTCTTCCCCGTATCGTAGCTATGGAGCAGCAAGTGCCCATCAATGCAGCTCGCTACCCTGGGCGCTACAGGGATCATGATGAACTTATTCAGCTGCGGGAAGAAGGTGTGCGCATCCTTTATGACAACCTAGACAAGTTCGGCGTGATGAACCAAGACTACGGCTGGGAAGTGGAAAACCTGGAGAAAGTCGTGAAGGACTACATGATGGAGCTTGCAACATCCGGCTCACAAAGAAAGCTTTGCGTCTTCATTGACAACTTCCACGACCTGGGTTCTGAGCAAATCCCGGTAGGAACTGACCCCAACGCAAGATTTGAGCTGGCTGGAGGTGTTCTAAAAAACATAGCTGAGAATTACGATCTCCCAATCATCTGCACTGCCGAGTACAAGAAGCTTGAGGGCAAGTCAAGACCACTGGTCTCTGACGTAAAACAAACTGGAAAAACCATCTATCAAGCCAAGACGGTGCTGCTCTGTTACAACGAAGTCGGTGTTAAGGAAGAGATGGCAAAGGTGTACTTTACAAGAGAAGATCGGGACCGCAAGTGTCCTGTCTTTGAGGTGCATATAGCCAAAAACAAAAGCTCGGACTTTAAGGGACGCATCTTCTATGAGTTCTATGAAGACATGGCAACATTCATTGAAGTGCCAAGACACCAGGCTGGACACTACCTTAATATGTTAGGAGGCTAATTCATGATAACAACATACTTCCAGAAGTTCTTTGCAGCCCTATTTCTCTTCTTTGCGCTAGATAATCTGGTCTACTTACTTTTTAACCGCACCCTATTCTCTCCCGGTGTATCCGGGATTATCACAACTGTGTGCTTAATCATCATGATCGGCAGGAAATTCATAAGAAGAGCCCGGCACTCCTATGCAGACCAGTACATCTACAGGAGGCGCATGTTTTGACAGATTTTGTAATCCAAAAAAGTATCTTGCATACCAAAATCGAAAGCTTTGTCCTAGCTGGCCCTATAATTCAGTATATCTGCGAAACATACGAATATCCTGAAGAGCTTGCCGAAGCAAGGCTGAATGAATACATCCGTGAAAACCTAAGAAGCTGGAATACGGCAAGTAACTATGAGAAGAACACAATCCGTGAGAGGCTCCGCATGGAAACATCCCTGCTTGGATACTTGCTGGAAAAAAGAATCGCTGAGCCCGGCTTTGATAAGGTTACATTCCACTGGACTCATGATGAGGATGCCGGTCAGCCTCTAGGCTGTGATATAAGGCTATTTTATTCCAGTATGGGGGTGATGAAAGATAGATCCAACCAAGGAGGCATTGAGGCGACTAGCCAAGTGTAGCAGCTACTTCCCTTGCCCTATCTGCTATAGGTGCATGGAGTACGGCTGCAAAACCAAATGCGATTCCTGCAAAGCGGGCCCCTGCAGACACAACAACAAGCAGAGGGCCCTCATTATCAAGCGGGAGAACTTCAGGCTGAACGTCTCAGAAGAACTCAAAGAACAGATCAAAAGCAAGGCACAACAAATCAACCAAGAGGGGGACTTGAAATGACACTAGAGCAGATTATAGGAAAGAAAGTAGCAAATATCACTAGATTAGATGGAGTCTACTGGGTCTTACTTGAGGACAATTCCGCAATCGGATTCGCAGCTGAGCTTCGCCAGATTGACACCGCAACCTTCCAAACCGGTGTGGCAATTCATACCCTCCCGGCACCGGCTCCTGATGCTGAGCCTGCTGCGGAGGCCGCGAATGAGTAAAGAAACCAAGGTATTACATATTAAAATCTCAGAGTCTATGCCGTTGGAAGAAGCCAGCCAACTGGCAGAAAGGCTCGTAGAAACGCTTAGCGATGATTACCGCGTGGTGATCACTCCTGACGGTGCCAACATAACTATCTATGATCCGGTCATCTTCAGAGATATTAGCCACAAGCTCAATACTATCATCGAGAGGCTTTCTAGACCAACACACATCATTAAGTGTGATTCAAACAACATCGAATCGCTGCTTGAACAGCTTCCGACCGGCATTATTAGGCAGCCGGAGATTACGGACTAGAGGTGATGATACCTGGCAAGTTTTGAGTCAATCCTGGAAAGAGAGATCCAGCGCCAAGTAAACCGGCGGGAGCAGGCCAGGATAGAAAACAGTGTGAATCAACAGCGCTATGGAGGCGCACCTATCTGCAGGTTCTGCAAACAGAGAATTCTTCCCCACCCTCAAGTAGAGGTAAGAGGCTGGGAGTATAGGTACAAAGCACATATCAGCTGCACTAAAAAATGGGCAGATGCCCAAGGCAAGTTAGATACATAGGAGGAGGGGGACTCCCCCTCCCTTTCATCATTAAAGAAAGGAGAGCTGGGGTGGCGCTTATACATAAGTACATTCAGATGTTTCAACGTGATGAATGCATGAGAATACTAAGCTATCCTGAGCTGCCCTCCGAAATCTGGATTCCATTCGGGGAACCACAAAGAATGAATCCAAATACCAATGGAACTAGTAATCACCAAATGTGCACAGACACATGGGACACGTGGGAGCGGGTTGATCAAACTTTCAGTAACGGGCACATCACAGTCACCATAACCGACAATACTGGGAATCTAGCAATAGATCCCCTACGGGAAGATCTATGTTTCATCGTACGGGACAACAATATGGTGAGCTATGCGTATCAGTCTGGATGAGATAGGAGTTTTCGCGGAATGCCCGTTAATGTACAAGTTCATATTTCAAGACAAGCTCCCCCGCCGACCTAATCGGGACCAGGAGTTCAGTCAAAAAATCCATGTGCTTGCCACATGGTTTTTTAACAACATACAGGACGGCAGAATACCTGGGCACAGAGAGACTAGGCAAAAATGGGGCTCGCTTTGGTTTGCGGGTAAGACCAAATACGACATAGCACTCGATTCATCCTACAAGTATGAGCAAAGGCGCAACCTGAGAGGCCTCACGATGGTTGATAAGTTCTACGAAGTTTTTAGTGCCGACCCGGGTTTTGTGATAGCGAACGACTTTGATTTTGATGTACCTATCGGAAACGACCATGTTCTAACCGGCACCTTTGACCTAATTAGAGAGGTGGACTATCAAGGGAACAAGCTGATTCAGGTTATTGACTGGCGGACAGACCCGTACATCCCCCGGGATTTGGTGAGAAAACGAGACATTCAGCTGGTTACCTTCGACTATGCATTCAGACTGATGTTCCAGACAAAGCCCGACCAGCTGGTCTACTACTCGTTCAAAAGCGGCGAGCTCTACCCCGTTGAGCCCCGCCCACCTAGAGAGATTCAAAGGCTTATAAGCTCAGTAAACAACATTTGCAGCATCATCGAAAACAACCTGTACTACCCGCGCCAGGACTGGCAGCATAACATCTGCCGCTGGTGCAATTATCGCACACCTTGTGCTCACTGGAGGTGATAACGTGATCCAGATCAAGAATGCAGACGGCAAAACTGTCATAGTTATTAACGATGATGGGAGCCAAACAATTGATGAGGCATATTTCCAGAAGCTTAAAGAAGAAAAAAACAAAGACAAAAAGGAGAATGCGGATGGATAGACACCCTTCCCTCCCCACTTCAGTAAGAATCATGGGAATTACATACTCCATCAAGTATCACGACAAACCAAGCGATGTTGATGTATTCAAGCGAGAATCCTTATGGGGCCAAATCGACTTCTGGACAAGAACCATCAATATCTACTATCGGCATGAAGACCATGCCCTAGACAGCATATGGCAGGTTATCTTGCATGAAGTCATGCACGGAATTGCAGTCCACCTTCACCTAGAAGAGCTGAATGAAAGTGAAGAAGCCATCGATCTATTGTCTCTTGGGCTTATGAACGTTGAATTCCAGAACGAAGAGGGAAGCTGCCCAAAGACGGTTATCGACCTGTGCTATGACGAGAAAGAGCCCTATGTGAGCCCGGTTAAGGCATGGGATAACCCTAACGTTTCTGATGACAATTTGTCAGAACTTAGTTAAGAGGTGAAGATACTGATTATCTTGAGTTTGGATCCATCTACCGTAGCCACTGGCTACGCCGTGATTGACAGCAGCATTGCTGAAGAGAACCTTGCTGAGGGGCTGCTTGAATACGGAACAATCAAGCCCAAACCTACTGCCCGCTTGTCTGACCGAATTCGGCACATTTACGATGCGCTGCAGGACATCATTGAAAAACACAGACCTGATGCCATCGTAACAGAGGATCAATTCGGCGGTCAGATTACCGCCGTTAAAGCTCTGAGCCAGGTACGGGGCGCCATCATGCTTCTTGCATCGCAAAATAATCTTCCCATGTACCTGCTTGCTCCAACGCAGATCAAGAAAGCAATCACTGGTATCGGCAATGCATCAAAAGACAAAGTGATCGACGCGGTACGCCGGACTTTCAAAATCAACGATGAGGCCGAACGCCTAACATCTGATATGGCAGACGCTATTGCTGCCGGCTATACATATCTAAACTACGACACCAAGAAACTTAGAACAGCATGAAGGGGGTAGCCAGCAATTAACACTCCAAATACACAATGCACCGTAGATGACATTGAAGCCCTTGTGTATGAGTATCAAGTCAAGCAAAACCCGGACGCAGCAGAGAAACTGCTAAAGCAGTTAGAACCATACTATCGCAAGTTCGTGCGCCTCCTGAAGCGAGGCATTTACGATCCCAGCGATTTAGACATACGACTTTTCCTTGGTTTATACATAGAGGATCCTGATGAGCGAAAGCTCTTCTATAGCTCCTGGCACACCAATGAAGGCCACAAAATCGGCAACAGCCGGGCGTCTTTCTTGTCTCATGTTTGCAGGTACATCAGCTACGAAGAGCTGGAACAGGAATGCCGGCTGATTATCCTGGTCCTGGCCGACAGATACAAAAAGATGGACAGCTCTTTTCTTGGGTACCTAAACACTGCCTTTAGGTTCGAGCTTCGCAGAAGCCTTGAAGTCATGGCTATGGATCCGCTGATTTTTGCAGCCCAATGGAACATCTCCTACGATGATACCGAGTACGATAACCCGGACTCAGACTTTACCATCATGGATGATGCCCTGATTTTCGAGGAAGACGCCTTTACAATGGACTATACAGAGCTTGGTCCAACATGGTATCAGGGCCTAACCTGCTCTGAAATATTCAAGGACCTCTCCCCTACCGACCGCAAGATCCTCAAGCTCTATTACCTAGATGGTTTGAGCGACCAGGAGATTGCTGACCGTATCGGACTTACTCGCAGCTGGATCAACCAAAGGCGCCGGGAAGCCGTTAACATGCTTAAAAACAAGATGAAATGATACGGTATCAATCTTGTAATACATGCAATTGACTTTCGTTTTCACATGTGATATACTGAGGGTAGTGCAGGAACAATGAGGTTTTAGGAGGGTCTAAAATACCGGCTACCGAGTTAATAGGTTCATACCTGTCTAAAGTAAACGGATCATATGGAAAAGACTACTCGCTAGAGGACCTCATTACGGTTCATCTGCATCAGCAACAGGCACTATCCACAAGAGATACAACCAAGTTTCATCCTTCTTCGGTCGGATACTGCGCCCGCAAAATTGTCATGGACATGCTGGGCACTTACGAAAAGACCCCTGATGACCCCCAAACCCTTCGAGTCTTCGAGAACGGCCATTCAACACACGAGCGAATTCAAGGATGGCTCGAAGATATGGGGCTCATGATCGAAGCTGAAAGAAAGCTGATAAGCGAAGAGCTTAATATTAGCGGCAGCTGCGATGGAGTAATCGAACTGCCGGGTGAAGGCGAATTCATCATCGAGATAAAAACCATCTCGGCCAAAGGGTTTAGATATCTTACCGAACCTAAAGCGCCTCACTACGCACAGCTGCAGCTGTACATGTATTTAGCTGGGGTTCATCAGGGGATTCTCCTATATGAGTGCAAAGACGACCAGAGAATGAAGGAATTTAGGGTGCAGTACGATGAGAAATTTGCAAAGGAACTGGTGCAGAAAGTCAAATTCGTTAATGAGTGTGTAGCGAAAAACGAACTACCACCCAAACCGTTTTCCAAATCAAGTTTTGAATGCAGATACTGTCCGTATCGAAACACCGTATGCTGGAAATAACAGAGTTTCATCACCCTTTTAGATACGAAAACACACCTATCACCCTTTTGGAGTTGACAGTCGTCGCAGTATCTATCACCACCCCTTCCACCACGGAGACCCACAAGGGTCTCCCTTTTGTTTTATGGATGTTGCGAGACGAAACGGAGGAACTTGACTTGTGTGACGAACTAGCAGGCCGCTTCTCCACAGGGATAGAAGCGGCTAAATCTATAGCTGATTCGATGAAACAAGACGAGTACATAGATGCCCATATCCAAAACGTAGCAGTCTTAGCCCACCAGATGGCTGATCATATGGGCTTAACCAATGAACTTCGTCACGACTTAGTGTTGGCTGCATACCTGCATGACTGCGGCAAACTGATTATACCGAATGAGATCTTACATAAATCCGAAAGACTTTTCTCTTTTGAATGGCAGCTGATCCGCGCCCATCCTACATTCGGATACCTTATGATCAATCCCATACCGGGCCTAGAGCACATAGCATACGCCGTCCTATCGCACCATGAGAACTTCGACGGCTCCGGCTATCCTATTGGAATCAAGGGTTACGATATACCATTTGCAGCAAGGATAATTCGGGTCATTGATTCGTACGATGCCATGACCGGCAATAGACCTTACGGCATACAAAGAATGCCAGACGAAGCCCTATATGAACTAAAGAGATTGTCCGGTGTTTGGTATGACCCTGATATAGTTGACGCATTTGTTGAACTGATTCAGCCGGGCTTCAAATATGAGTACATCGATATTGCTTAAAAGGAAAAGCCACCCCGCAAAGGGGGTGGCTGTTTTTTGTGCTAATTCTTTTTTCCAATTTTCTTGCCTCTTTGGGCAGCCCTTCGGTCGCAGCCCACAGCTGCTTTGCCCGTGGTACCAACCATCTCTTGCCTCCTGTTCACTTGAACGGCGGCCTCAGTCTATATTCAGCCGATAGCGGCACTTCTGCTAATGCCCCCTTGGTGTTTTGCCATAGATATCCTCCCTTGCTCTGAGTAGGAGCTCAATCGACGAATCAATCTTGGGACGATACTCAGCTTTTTTGCGCTGGAAAAACTCCCAGCCTGCTTGAGTCATACGGTAGTACTTCTTACTATTGGTCATCGGGTCTTCTTTCTGGTAAGTAAGCCAACCCTGCTCCACCATAGTCCGCAGGACTGGATATACCACACTGGGAGACGGTCGCCAGTCGCTTCCTTTGAACCTTTCTTCCATTGCCTTAATCATCTCATGGCCGTACATCTCCCTACCGCCCTGAAGCATGTGCAGAATATAAAGCTGCACAAAGGCCGTGGTCGATATTTTTGCCGGCTGCATCTGGAATCGATCATATGCCCCTCGGTATCTACGCCATTCAGTTGACATAAGGAAAACCCCTCCGCGGCATGTGTTACTGTTATCGTAATCTACAATATAGGTTTCTATACACAAACAGGTTTTCCTTTCTTTCTGCAAAAGATGAGTCTACTCTTGAGTTACTTGCCGTCAAGCTCGCGAACTATCGAATAGAACATTTCCCGAGCTCCATTCGGATCGTTGACCGTGAAGTTTGAGGACCAGCTGACCCAGCAGCTTTCAACTGAATCAGGATCGTGTGGAACAAGAAGTCCGTCCAAAAACCGGTTGACGATCTCGTTGTGCGCATCTTCCATGAACTTGAACCGATCCACTGGGTCATTGAAATCGTAGTTGTACCGCATCACTGCTCTCCTCCCTTGTTTGCCTCTATCTTATACTAGAATACTTTTCTAAGAGAAGCAAATTGTACGCATATTTTAAGAAAGGAAAGCATATGCTGCTGCAGAAAAACAGCAGCGCTCCTGCAGCAGCATAACTGGGCCGGTATTTTCGCTATGCAGCAGGCCATGAAACACATTCAAGCTTCGAGTCTTCGCCAATCATGACAGAATCAACTTGGGTATAGCCGTCGATCGTGTATCCGCAGATTATGAGATGGAACTGTCCCACATCGAAGAACCTAGCAATTTCGTCTTTAAGCCGAACGATGCTCAGAAACAGCTCCTTGACATACGGCAAAGAGCCTGCAAGAACAACCTGGGCTGATTCAAGAACAAGATACAGCTCACCATTTGAGTCCCTGTAGACCATTACGTGCGGGTCGGCAATCAGCTCTCTTAGCTCGTTCGACAAGACGCACTCTTTCTCGGGTTCATCATACTGTAGTACTTTGGCGCGTCCGGGCAATAGGTCAAGCTCGGATATTGCGGATGATTGATATTCTCATACTTTTCACCACAGCCGTTGCAGAATAGGTACTGGCGGGAAGGCAGGTGCCTCCCCACTACACTAGAAATCAAACAACCTCGTCTTCGCACATCTCTAGATTTTCAACGTCAATCCACTCATAGTTGCAGTATACCTCGTGGTCCGGTCCTTCAAGCGACTCCGCAACATATCCCATTGTTCCATTGAACAAACTGATCATGAGCTGTACTTCTTTCTGCTCTGCTTTTGGGATGAGGAAAATGCGGTCCCCGGCCATATCGATAACCGACCTGTACCGACCCCGAAGAAGTGCTTCAAAGATGAAGTTCTTGGCCCCTAGAGAAATCTCGTCCCCATATCCCATCCAGAGCCCTACATAGGAATCAGGATTCTCTAAATTGAGGCTGTATGCGGCCGGAATCTCCTCTTCTTCTTTGAAAGCCTTAGTGCAGTTGCAGCAATACGCCCTTAGATAGATCCCTGTCTTGTCAGCCTTAACACTGTCCACAACAATGGCTGGATTCGGATATTTCGTACCACACTCTGGACATACCACATCTAGCTCTAGAACCGTCAGAAACCCGTCTTTAGCCATTATCTCGCCTCCATATTATAATGCTAAGCTCAACTGACAATCAGACAGCCAGCCGTGCTCGCTTCCCGGACCATCAACAAAATAGTCGCCGTCTCCATCGTCAAAATCCTTAGCGCAGTTAGAGCAGTGGGCCAACAGGAACAGGCCATCACCGTCGGTGTAAATACCCTGCAGTGTGATGGCTGATGCCGGGTATTGCGTATCGCATTCAGGGCATATTACACCAACTTCTGCAGCTACTTCTTCCAGCAAATCTAGAAACTCATGCGGTTTCACTTGTCCCACCCCCTTGATTAGTGAGCTTTTCTACCAAAGCCTCAGCTTTAATTGCTCTCTTTAGTGCATGCACAGCAATTTCTATGCCGTTTTTTCTAAACCAGTCAGCTTCATGTCGGCCCCAGTCTCCAGTCAGCATCTCAAGATCTGCTTGGAGATCACGCTTATCATCGCCGCAAAAACCGTCCATGCTGCATCCTCCTTGCTGATTCGCTCATGTTTGTCCAAAAAGAAGGAGCTTTCCAGGCATTAAGCGAAGAATAGAAACATATAAATAGGAGTGAGAGCGGAGTCAGCTGGCACTGACTCCGGGGCGATGCTCTCGTTCGTGGGATAGATAGCCTTCCTGGATAGGGAAGGCTATCTATCTTTCCATGCCTGAATCAGGCATGCGATAGCTTCGATCAGCGCGGCTAAGGCAAAGATTAACTTTACCCAGTCGAGACTGTTCATTGCTACCCACCTCCCCTCCCCCATACGCGGGCAGATAGGTATCGCCCCACGATCAACCCTTTGGGGGAGGGCGAGAGGCCCTCACTCAAACTTCAAAGCAAAATAAGTGGCAGCCCCTCGGAATTAGAGAGGCTGCCAGCAAAGCATATAAGGGAGGTTGTTTTAACTAAGACTCATTTATTCGCACCACATCGACCCTCACCGGTCTATCAGGCGAAACCCAGCGTCTGGCCTCGTAGCTTTGCACATATATCCACTTCCGCAAGCTCGACCTTGGGCCATACGGCTGCCGTTTTAGATGCCCACTTACCATGACAGCTCGTTCCTCCAGGCGGCTTTTATCCAGATCACGAGAAGACGTTTCGCTTTCAGGCGCTGGTTTGTATAAGCGAGCGTCGATATACACCCGGCGTATGGACCACTTAGCCGATGATGAGCGCCGGCTACCTGAGTCCCCTCTCCTGGATGAGGCTGCCGCTTTTTGAGACCTCTTCTCTTTCAACTCTTCTATCCTCACCGGCGTATTCTCAGCCTCATACAGGATGCTGAAAACCGTTATGAAGCGTACTGCTCTACGGGCCTCTTCTTTCCATCCATCCCAGACTTCCCTATCCACCAGAGTCATATCCTTGGGTGTGAAGTCATCTATGGCCTCTTCTGCCCATTTTGGTTCCCAAGGCACTACGCTTAAACCCTCTTTCTGCAGGAGAATAAGATACAATGTGTCTTCCATCCAATACCCGCCTATTTGTATGGTATTACCAAACAGCACATCCCCCTGTTCGGGCTTGCGGCTGCTTATCAGAAATGGGTTTTTCAAAAAAGCAGGCGACTCACTAGGCAGCATGTGTAGGTCCGTATCGTGCACAAGACTTACCGTACCCTTGCTCAGGCGGTGCATTATCAAGCGGTCCTGCATGGATAGGGCTAATGCCATGATATTCAGGTACTCCGGGTGCTGCAGAGCGTATTCCTCAACCCGGTCTCCATAAATTTCTGCAAAGGCTAATGCAACCCGCCCTTTAAGATCGAGATCAGGAGGATAATCGATCTTTCTGGCCTTAGAAAGCAGCCGAAACATTATGCTGTCTAAAGCGATGACGGACGGCATAGCCTAGGCCTCCTCAACTGCGTGAGGAAACAGCTCTAAGAGCACATCTGTACCATCGTGTTTCTCCAGGAACTTAATTGCCTCTTTTTCAGTAATTGGCTCTATATCTTCACCGCCGGTACGGGTGTTACTATCAACAGGTTTTGCCATATCGGTCATTGGGCCACCAACATGATGGACGAAGTAGGCCCCCTTTTTGGTTCTAAACAACTCCTTACTTCGATAGCTAAAATCTCTTAATGTGCGCCCATTGCTCCAGAAATGCAGTGACTCAGCTGTTTCAGTATCATACAGCTTTCCGTTAATTACTCGTTTCAACAGTAAAACCCCTTTCCTTCATAATGCGCTTGGCTTCCTCATTAGGTATAACCCAGCCGGCCTTCTCTTTCTCGGCCTTGATCTTTCCCTCGTTAATCATCTTAGTTACACCAGTCGGAGAGAGTCCTATCAACTTGGCTAGTTCTGCCGCATTCATATCAGCACCATCATCCAAATTCTTTCGAGTTACGGCCGCAGAAACCAAGAAGCCCACCTTTTCCTGTTCAAAGGTGCTCCATGTTATTTCCATATCGCTTAGTGCAAACGGTCTGCTCCACACAGTCTCAATTACGGACTGCAGGATATCGTGAAACTCTTCTGGCGCACTCCACTCGCCCTTCGCATACTTCATGAGCCGGTATAGCTCACAAGCAAGAGGAAACTTGAACGTCTTACCGCCCATCGTCACCGCAGTAGGCTCTACTACCGAAGACAGCTCCAAGCTAAAAGCATTCTGCAGCGCAAACAAGTATCTCCAAAACAGGTTCAAAAGCTCATCGCACATCTCTTCGAACCACTCATCGGTCATTTCCAGAATGGTCAACTGCCTCACTCCTTCGTGGTTTGGTTAAATCTATTATACCTCACCGCGTCGGAACAATGCAACAAATTGCCATTCTTTCTAAGCGAGGTGACACCAAAATGGCATCACCCCGCATCTTCTTAATCGGAGGAGCATCCAAAAAGCGCCTTGAAGTGGCGCTGGAAGCCAAGCATGTCATCATCCCCTACATCAATGGCATACTTACCGGCTTCCTTGATGATGGTCTGCACCAAATCATCAGGCGCCGACCACATTGTCCGAGTCTTCGGCCTATTCCAAGGCGGCACACCGGCTTTATTCCATTCTTTCAATGTTGTCTTTGCAGTGCATGCCGACTTAACGGCAACCACATCACAAAGACATAGAAACAGCATCCTAGCGGAGCCGTTAAAGGGGTTCAGCATATAGAAGATATGGGGGAATTTTTCCAGCATCACCGTCACATAGTCCCGAATCTCGTCTATCTCATATATCTCATCTGGCACATCGCCGTAGCCAGCAAAACTCATGATAAGCGATCCTCGGCCTCGTTTCCCCAGCCTCGTAACGATGTCCACAGCCTTTACCACATACGTGTAATCTAAATCCTCAACGTGAAACTTAGGAATACTGACCCAAACGATAGGTCTTCTTGCAGATGAAAAGTCAAGGACACCCACTATTTCAGGATCGCTCATCGATATCCCCTCCCTGATCGCCAGGGATTGTCAGTGCTGTAGCAGTACTTACGCCGCTCTAGATCCAATATTTTGCGACTCTCTTCCAGCTTATGCTCCCGCTCGCATTGGGCCAGAGCAATAACAGTTACGGTAAAGAGGAGAAGTACCCAAATTACTGCCTGCATATTACTCTCCTTTGCTCAGTTTTGTTTAGCCGAATTGTTCGCATCATACTCCTGCAGCAAACCCCAGATCTCAAGCAGACAAGCCTCATCAGACATCTCATCTTGAGGCGTGTCGAGAACCTTCCTTATCTGGGCAACTAACTCTTCGGCCGATTGAATCATGGAGCACCCCCCTTCCCTAGAAATCATGAATCCCGACACTAGAGATGCAGCTGGCAATTCCGTTTACTATAGACTCTCTGAAGCTCTCTCCAGGATATAGCTCGAAATAGTTGAGCATGCTTTCAGCAAGAAACCTGCGGCCCCGCATATCTATCTCTGAATCCTTAGAGCCGAAATCCTTGAGCGCCTCAAAGTTCTTTGGAGGAAAAAGTACATCCAGCGTTACGCAAAGGTGCAAACCAGCAAACCTCCTACATTAACCAAAGACGACATACGAGCAGTGCTCGAACTGTGCTCCCCGACTTTTGAGCATCAATACGGAAAAATGCCCCATTCCCATGCTATACACCCCTTTTTCTTTGTGAGTTAACAGGCAGCTCTAGTCTACGAACTCAATGAAAACATACTGTCCAAACATTTCATCACAGTCCACAAAAGGATTTTGTACCTCTTGTTCTATATCCATCAACACGCCTTCCCGCTTGCACCTAGGGCAGACATCTTCTCCCAAGTTCACCAGCATCTTTGTCTCGCAGTTATTGCACTGCACGTAGTCAACATACAGGGCTGACATGTCAGATGCTACAACCAGGACCCTTTCAGCCATCTTGAATCTCCTTCTCTAATACGAAACGACACTCAATGTCAGGATGTATGGCTATCTCAAACGTGCCGCATCTATCGCTCCAGTCTTTCCGCTCGATCACTGACTACAATACACCCGAAAAGCTTAATCGGCCCACAAAGGGCCGAAAAAGTGAGCATTGGAAGCATTTTTTGGGTTATCGGGCCGCTGCTTTTTCTTTTCCAGAGCTTCACTGGATCAGTTCTTTGCCGGCAAAACGATCAATGACATCGTGCCTGTCGGCTATTCTGATCGCCTCCGGTAGCCAATCTACTTCAAAGATCGCAAGATCCGCATTCGTTTGTTCAAGAGCCTCATGAGAAATTTACGCGGCGGAGACTCCCGGCTTTAGCCGCGGAGTAGCTGACTCTGTCTTGTCGTATAGTGTCCCTAGTCTTTTGGGATGCTGAGTCCTTCGCGAATCTTCGGCACCAAGCGCCTGATCTTTGTCATGCGCTCCTCCGGCCCCACTTTAAGGATAATATCCAGCATCATATCAATTTCTCCAAGCAGTGTCACTTCTCCGTCTACATCGTCAGGGTTATTTTCGACGGCTGCGGCATACAAGCCCGCAACCGTCTTTCTTAGTTCCTGTAAGCGACAGAGCACTTCGACCCTCTCCTTATGCTACATCTTCTTCTCCGGCGGATTCACTATCGTAATCGACAACATCGGATTCGACTGCTGTTTCGGTTAGCGGCCTGAGCTCTTCGGGCTGTTCAATTGGTGCCCGCACAGGCATATAGACATAGACATAATCGTTGCTGTCAAGAATTTTGATGGTACAGGGTGCATCTTGTCTTGTAAAGCCGAGCCTTACCTTGTCTACCGACAGGCTCTTTAGGCAGTCCATGATGAACTTACCATCTGCACATACGCTTACGGCATCTCCAACACAGTTCTCTATGGGCACCTTAACAACTCCGTTGCCCTGCGAGCTTTGCTGGCCTGTCAGATAAAGGAGGTTATTTTCTTTATCAACATCGATCCGCAATGTGAATGTTTCAGCAAGCGGCTGCACTAGCTGAAGCCCATCAATCAAGTCCTTACGGTCAACTACCACATTGAAGCTAGTACTTGTCGGGATAACGTTGCTTACCGCCGGGAATTGGCCGTGGATCTTAGAGCTGTGAAGCCTAATGGGGTAGTCCCCGCCGATCTCGAAGAACATGGTCGTATCTTCAATCCTTATTCTAATCTGCCGCTCATTGGTGTCTCCCAAAAGGCCGAGCAAGAGCTTTACCGTTGCCGCCGGGATGACAACATCTCCCTGCTCCATCCAGTCAACTCCCCGCATAATGATTTCGCGGGTCAAAACATAGCTGTTTGTAGCTGCAAGGCTCATATCGCCTGCAACGTTAAACAACACGCCTTGAAAAATACTCCGGCCGTTGGATGACTTATCCATTGCAATGGAGGTGCGCTTTAAGGCTTCCTTAAAGGTCTTCTGATCAATCTCGTAAGTCCAACCCCCACTGGGTTCAGGGAAGATGGGGTAGTTGGTGGCAACAGCAGTATTAAAAGCAAAGCGGTTCTGTCCGCACCGCAGCTGCGCCTTGCTCTTTTCGTGATCATAATTTATCTCAACCTGATCACCCTTTAGACGACCAACAACTGCAGGGAAGTTCTTTGGCATAACGAAGTTGCTGTCAGAACTTCCTAGGGCCGTACCGTCGGCATCAACCTCTGCCGGGACCTCACATACTACGCCGGCTGTCCTGTCGGAACCCCGCAGATAAACCTTTCCCTCACCAGTAACCTCAATCATGATGCCTTCAAGCAGAGAAAAATTAGTTGCGCCGCTTTCTGTAGCGCCCTTGACGACGTTTACGGCGTTCTTCAATGCATCCAGGTTGAGTGTTAACTTCATTTCGTGCTTTTAGCCCCCTTTTTGCTTTCACAGTTTCACCCGCTGGGAGAGCGGGCCTGGCCGTTAGGTCAAGCCCGCAGTATGGGCACCTCCAGATGCCCGTTTCCTCAGCAGAATAGCTGTCTTGTTTGCACTTAGGACAGCATTTGCGAATCATCCTGGAATCACCGCCCAGTCGAGAGCCAGTTCTTCCTGCCAGGATCTTTCTTGAAGTAATCGGCGGTCTTCTGCCTTTCCGTTACTGTACCGATCATCTGCTCGACCTTTTCTGTAGCATCCATACAGGCCTTCCCTTTTAGGCCCTTGTACTCCAGCTCCACCGAACCATCCTTGTCAATAGTTATTGTCAGGTTTTCATATGCCATGTTATCAAGCCTCCTACTTTCTGATTAGCCTATGGTCGCAAGCACGTAGCGAAAATCTAGGATCAAGCACTGCTCATCATCTATTTTGATCTCATAGCCCGCAAACGGCTCGACAATGACCTTATCTCCGGGCTTAACATCTGTGATATTCTCTGCCACATCAAGAATGATAGCTTCAGTGGACTCCCTTTGTGCCATGTCAGGGATGATTATCCCAGCTTTAGTTACAGATTCAGGTTTTATCAGCTTTACTAGAACGTTTCCTGGCTGCAGTCTCATCCGGTCATCTCCTTTAGTCTCTTGAGTTCTTTTTCTACCTTAATTACATCCCGTTTGTATCTAGTAATTGAATCCGGCAGAGCACCTCGATCTAGAATCGCTCTTATCGTCTCGTTAGATATGGGTATATTGTCGAAGACCTTCCAGTACATCAAGATCAACAGCAAATCATTAGAGCGAGTAGCTGGCACCTTTTCTAGAAGATACCGGACTCGCTCGTATTGAGTATCTTTAATCAACTAGGATACCCACCGCCGCACCTGCAGCTGAATCTTGCCGTCATCGGTAACAGTCTCCTTGACGAGTTTCCAGCCGTCACGCCGTAGGCTGTCTAGTGTCTTATACTTGCTGTGAAGCTGGGTAAGCTGCTGGGTGAACTCATTGTGGTTGATGCCCAGTCCATACCAATCTGCGTGCATCTCGATGGTGCCGTCCTGGTTCTGCGTAAACCCTACCTGTGACCTAAGCTCGGCAACCTCAAGATCAACCTCCCTGCTGTCATTCCAGCGGTTTCTCATGGTATGCCGACCTTCGATTACTGAGTAACCCATCTGTTTCAATGCATCTTTGAGTGCTTCAAGACTATCAAACCTAACCTCTATCTTTGTAAAATGACTCATTAACGCATCTCCTTTCAAGAAACCTATTCTTCGTCCATATAATGGTTGTATATCATCATCAGCAGGCCGGCTCTTAGCTCCTGGAGATTCCTGTATGACTCCCTAGCCTTTCTACTGTCTTCCGACATCTCAAAATCGCCATGAAGAACCTGCTCCAGAAATGCGAACATATCGGACAAGACAGCTATACCATCCAGAACAATATCTGTCACAACAAGGTCCTTGATTCTGTTCTGAAAGTCAATCCAAGCGGAGTGCAGCTCGGCGAGCTCTTCTTCCGCATGCTTCATGGCAATGTCATACTCCGCAACATGAACAGATACTGATGCTTTTTCTGCTTTACGGTCCTCATCTTCGCTCGTAAACTTAACCGATAAATCCAGCCTAGACATGATCTCGTCAAACATCTCCTGCAATGACTTTTCCTTGTCAAATTCGTGCATAAATACTGCCTCCTTATATTGGATTAGATGAGCCTCAATCTATCTCTCTTGCCTCTTGTTTTGCTGCGATCTGTTACTGCGACACCGCTCGTGCCCTTAATTCTCTGTTCGCTCTCGCTGGAAGCAAATATTGCATTGGTAGTCGCCCACTGACGAAGGCGGTCTAAATCCCTCCCCTTGGTTACGGAAAGCGGGATAGTGTTTCTAATTGCCTCTGCAACGTCTTCGGTTGTAATATCCTCATCAGGACGCTCTGTAAAGACGTTGTACATTGCACTGATGATCGCTTGTTCGAGCTCTGCACCCGAGTAGTCAGCTGAAATCTCAGCAAGATGCTTCAGATCGAACTTCTCTGGATCGCGGTTTCTCTTCCGCAAATGGATGGCAAGAATCTCTTCCCGCTCCGATGCTGTCGGAAGGTCAACAAAGAACCGCTCATCAAAGCGACCTGGACGAAGCAGCTCTGGCGGTAGCTTGCTGATATCGTTGGCTGTTGCAATCACAAAGACCGGCTTGGTCTTATCCTGCAGCCAGGACAGAAGGTATCCAAATACACGAGAGCTTGTGCCGCCGTCCGTGCGGCCGGAAGACTCGCTGCCGCTTAGTCCCTTTTCGATCTCATCCAAAAAAAGCACAACCGGCGCAACCGCCTCTGCTACACGTAGGGCTTTACGGATATTCTCCTCTGACGAACCAACTAATCCCGAGAAGATAGAGCCCATATCAAGCTTCAGCAAAGGCATGTTCCAGAAGCCGGCTACGGCTTTCGCAATCAGGGACTTGCCGCAGCCTGGAATACCAGTCAACAGCACACCCTTAGGTTGAGGCAATCCAAACCTCTCCGCTTTCTCGCTAAAGGCATTCCCCCTTCTGTGAAGCCACTCTTTAAGCTGATCCATGCCGCCGACGTTACTGAATTCCTCAAGATTCTCGTAGTACTCCAGAATCCCACTCTTTTTGATGGTCTGCTTTTTTTCTTCAAGCATGACCTTAACATCCAGCCTCTGGTATTTTGTCCAGCTTTTAGCAAGGATGTTCTCAAGCTCTTGTTCCGTTAGGCCTTGGCCTGCCTTAATCAGCGCCTCTCTTCCCACCTCATCAGGAAGCTCGGCATCCGGCTTCCATGCCCTAAGCTGCTCAATTGCGCCGTCTATCAGCTCAGCAATTTCATCTGCATCCGGTAAAGGCAGTTCAAGTACAGTAATTTTCTTTTCTAATTCGACCGGAAGCTGAAGCACCGGCGCTGTAATGACTATTGGAGTATAGATATCATTCGTAGACTTGATGTTGCGAAGAGCCCGCTTAATCTCAGGCTCATTTATGGCAAAATGGTAGTCCTTCAGCATGAAAAGACTGTTTGTGTCCCGCTCATTGATAAACTGCAAGACAGCGAGCGGGTCTAGATCCCCTTCTACAAGCTCCTGCTGCTTCCAGAGGCCTCCTGGAAAAGTCCAGCTATAGAAGTCAAGCCCTAAATCCAACGCAATTGCCTCCAAGATCCGCTCAGCACGGTCTTCCTCATGCGTTTCAATATACAAGATAGGATACTGGGCCCGTATGAGGTTCTTTATCTCGTCGTAGATGTTTCCCGCCACAAGCACTCCCCCTTTATTGGCTTAGGATTCTTGCAAACCTGTTCTGAATGTTCGAAGCCGCTTTAGTATCAGCAGCATTGGCTGATTCACACGGCCCATACTTCTCATTGATTGTCTCGTTGATGCGAATAGACAAGATACGTTTGGCAGTTGACGTTCCATTCGATGCTGCAAGCCGCATCTTATCAATCTCAAGCTGTCTTAAATCAAGTGTGCTCAGCTCTTCCACAACTGGCAGCTCAATCATTTCGTAGAAGATATCCCAAAGTTCTTGGGCATCACTACTTGCCTCAGACGGCCTAATCGCAGTAATAACCGCAGACCCAATACTGATCTTCTGCTGCTTGTTATGATGCAAGAATCTTACACTAATCTCTTCCTGCGTTTGTGGAACGCGCTGCCCACTTGCAAACTTACACCGTCTAGTGGAACCCCGAACTAGCCAGTGTCTTTCCCTATAGTCCCGTAAATTGGTAGAGGTTCTAGTAACCTCAAAGGTCATATCTTGAAATGGAATACAGGTCCGGCTATCTTTCAAGAGAGTAATCATACCCTCGCCGCCTATAAAAATCTGCTCATCGTCATATCGATAAATCGGCAGCCGATAATCAAATATCCTTGTAAGCACGTCATATGAGAGCTGCCGCACACATTCTGAAAACTCTGGCTGATCTTGAAGCGGTGTGTGCGTATCAATGGAATCCTCCAGATAGCGCTGCATATCAGTAGTAGAAAAGTGCATCGACCAATTGTTTGAAACAGGACCGCCCGGCCACGTTGAATGATCGCAGCGAAGGCGAATCTCATCAAAAGCATTCAGGTAGTCAAATTCATACGATAGCTCCACCGTTCTTATCTCTCCATCGAACGTGAAGCCTACATAAAGCTGGCGAGGGAGTCTGATTGCAGATATCATGCTCCAATCCTCGGAACGCATAGTATCACTCAACCCTCGACACCTCCTTTACTGGAATACAAAACAGGAAAGCCTGCCTCCAGACTTTTCTTGACATCAATTACCCGCTGGTTAGATGATCCGACAAACTGATAGTCCTCAATCGGAGTGCGAAGCGACTCAATGTATTCACCTACAACCAGTATGTCAACGCTCTCTGCAAGCCCTCTAGCATCCGGCAGGTGCTCTCTCATCCATTCATTGGGCTTCATAATGTCTTCCCACTCATATCCCGTGTAGCATAAGATGGTAAACCCTTCGGCTTTAAGCCTTCTTGCAAGCTCAGCAAGCTGTCTTGCCCAAATCATCGGCTCCCCGCCGCAAAAGCTCACCTTGTCGGGGAACGGCGCGATGAATTCAAACACCTCATTGATGGAAAACTCCTTGCCGCCAGAAAGTGGCTGAAGATCTGGATTAAAACAACCCTTGCACCTCTTATAGCAGCCCTGGGTGTAGATAGTCGTACACTCCCAAGGGCCAGCTATCTTGTTCTTGTATGTTATACCGCCAAGTCTTATGATGTTATCCATGAAGCTCAAGCTCCGTTCCGCAATTTGCACAAATCCACCTAAACCGCTCGTCTGTTGTCGGTGCTTCTTCAGCATTCACAAGCCCTTTGTGGTTCCTAGACAGCTGATAACACCACTCTTTCCTAAACCACGTGCTCCGGCAATTAGAGCATCGATAGATGCTGTTATCAGCGATAATCATGACATCACCTTCTTTTGCAAAAGCTTGTTTTCCTCAACAGCCATCTCCAGCATGTAAATCAAATCCATCAAGTAGTCATACTTAATCACCGCATACGGCCGCCCATCATCCTGCATTCTGAACACCAAGAGCGGAATACGGTTAGAGCCGGCTTCTTTTTCGATCTTTTCCAGCACCTCTTTCTTGATCGAAAAGCACGGCTCACCTTTGCTGTTAGTCGTTGACCGCTGCTTGGCTTCTACAAGCAGAATTTCATCACTCACATCACCAGGCATTGTCCAGATGCCGCCGGAGCGCAGCTGCCGACGGGTTTCACTTAACACCGGAAATATGGACTCTTGATACTCTTCATCTGTCAGCTGGGCCTTAAACCTGGCATTTTCATCCAAGAGGAACTTCAGCATCGTAGTTGCATCTACGATATGCTCGTAATCGATAAGGATGTATACTGTCTCATCATCCTTATACCGAAACGCCTCTAGGAAAGGTACACCTTGCTTAAAAGCCTGTGCTGAGAAGTACCTTAGGTCCTTTTCGTATACCGTAGTACTCTTTTTCCCGCTTGTTTCAGTAGGCCCAGGTTCCCACTCGACCTTGGTTTCAATGAGCTTCTTGTGTACCTCTTTAAGGCCGAAAACGTCTCTCTTGCGAAGCTTTATGTGGGCTTCACGGGCAGTCGGTAGGGCATTTAACGAATCTGCCGTCTGCTGTTCCAGACCGCGCCATCCGGGTTTTTCTCTGCTGGCCCTCTTACGGTACTTAGAACCCCACGAGTCTTTTGGAAGCTTCAAGAGACGGTAATCATCGCAAAGGTAACACTTGTCGTTGTTTGAACAGCGTTCCGTATATGGACAATCAGCGATATCTCCAAGCATAAACTCATCCTTTTTCGCAAAGTACTACTTAAAAATGAGGGATCTCGTCAATCACTTGACGAAATCCCTCAACTTGTGACAGAATATTACTGAGTCAGCTGCGCTTCTAAGCGGAGCACATTGCTTGCAGTGATCAGCCGATCAGCTTTTTGGTCTAGGATTCTGACAACTGAATCCATGAACAACTTGCGCTCTCTCGCCTCATTGAGCGCACTAACTATGTTTACCGTCCGGCCATTGTCCAATTTGTAGTTTTCTAACTCATGTTGGATGATGGCCTCTCTATGGTCATTATTCTTGCCTCTGCCCTCTTCCATTAACCTCAGATATATCTGTTTTCTTAGGCTGTCGTACATGGCCTTTGCGTTCTCATAGTCGATCTTAGCGCGGGCGTAATCAAACTGAGCAACCGAATACACCTGATCTATTCGAGCAATAAGCTCTTTAAGTTCTGATGCAGTTGGGCTTTCGGGGATAACAAGGTTGTTTACAAGGGAAACATAATCAACCTCTGGACTGGGCTTTTCTGTCACGCAGCTCCTCCTAGCTTGAGTAGATTCTCATAAGCCTCATCAAACTCCCTACACATGGCATCAATACCTTTGTCTGCAGTTGATTCGATCACAATCGTATATCTAGCTTCATCCAGCAGTGTTTCTGAAGGATGATTGAGCTCCTTCTCGTCAACATAGCCGTAAAGGTTATGAAGCCTTCTGCTCTGCTCATTGGGCGACACCTCTATGCGTACTAAGACAAAGCCTTCCTGTCGCAGCAGATCCAGCTCTACTGGGTACCTTACATCATCAATCACAACATCATCTACTCCAGGCAGCCGGTTCTCAATCAGATAAGTGATCCATATGTCATCACCAAAAAGGTGCATATCGTGACCGATTCTTTGAAGCAGATTTCGATTTTTCCCGCTTACAGTCTCACAAGTATAGAAGATTCCGGCCAGGGTTGCTATTGCGCGCCCAAAGGTAATAACATCTGCCTCAGGCAAGAGGTCAACCACATGGGCGGTTAGCCCCTTGGCTAATTCCTCTGGTTTGTTCAGCATTTCTTCCGTGTGCAAGGTTGCTATCTCTTTCAACTTATCTGCTATTGCCATCCTGGTACATCCATACTTGCTCTCGATGTACTTGGCTAAAGTGGTTTTGCCACTAGCCATCTTACCAGCGATTGCAATTCTCAACTTCAATGCCTCCTATTCGGTATGTATTTGACCTAAAAAAGGGCGTAAAAAGGAGAAAGACAATCGCCAACGGCAGATGCCTTTCTCCTTAATAGGTAACTAGCGGGAAAGTACTGCTTATTCGTTGTCGGTCTCGGCTTTATTATCTGTTACTTTTTGGTGTTGAAATGTCAAAGCTTGTGCTAGTGCTTGTGCCACCGCAGCCTCATTAGGAGTAGTCGGGGTATCACTTGTACGACGTATCACAATTTCGTAGCCTTCACCAAACGGTATAGCACTCAAGACCCGCTCTTCGACCCTTTGATAAGCTTCAAGCCTTGCTTGCAGCTCCTGATTAGCTTCCCGCAAGACCTGAAATCCTTTTAGAATTTCATGCGAGAGTTTGACAAGATCCTCGCTTTGCGTGAGCCAGTAATCAAAGACCTTATTGGTCTCATCAGACCTGTTTAAGGGAATGATGCGCTGGGCCTTTTGCTGGTCATCGGACTTCTCAATCTTAATGGCTCCCTTCTCTTCGAGCCGGTTTAGCGCCCTCCATACGGTTGCAGTTGAAAACCCAGTAGCTAGTGAAATTGCAGTAATAGGCTCCTGTACCTCACCCGTTTCAGCAGAACGTCTGTATATATAATCTAAAACAATCCTATCGGAACTGGCCACATACACACCTCCCCTCTTTCACCACCTTTATTGTATTACCTTTGTATTACATTGTCAACAACACTAGGCGATACTCGATCAAGTCCAGATTAGTGTGTAAATTCCTCAGTTATCAATAAGCTTATCTGATATACGCAATATTGCTTTGATCATTGGTTTGTTTTTGCTCTTCTTGCCACTGAAGGTATTCACTCATATCCAGGTATTTTTTGCC